>X363_Desmarests_Spiny_Pocket_Mouse__coassemble_600_pt1 | contig 20080 bp, 20 predicted proteins | sample X363_Desmarests_Spiny_Pocket_Mouse__metabat2_low_PE_030 | metagenome-assembled genome bin X363_Desmarests_Spiny_Pocket_Mouse
CACGCCGTTCAGCGTGATGCCATTCAAGATGCCTTCCGTAGTATCTTTCGCCACTTGGGGTACAGCATCCAACTGCTGCTGGACGGCATCTATATCTATTCCGTCCAGTACAGCCAGTTGGCGCAACGCTTCTTGGGCATTCTGGTCGGCTGTATTGGCAGTGGTTTCCACTGTTGCCACACGTGCATCGAACTCCCGTTGCAGGTCTGCGCGCAAGTCGTCATTCTCTGCACGCATGGTATCTACCTCGTTTTCGATGGTGTCAGCATTGAGTTGGATAGCGTCAGCATTACGTTGGATAGCAGCAACATTGGCTTCAATGGCGGCTTGCAAAGAAGAAACATCTGATGAAGTAATGTTGGAAGATATAAAATCATGCAAGAACTGTCGAAATACAGCCTGTGGTAACATTTGCTGCCCTGTTATATTGTATAAACAACGGCTTTCGAATGAACGAATAAGCGCGTTATTTTTTTCTTTGTCTGTAGTGTTTGCAAAATACCACGACAATCTCTTGTCGATGTAATCGCATAGAAATTTAGCATCTTCTGTTGTCATACGTGTGTTATTAAAATTGTGAATTACCTATTGCTTGTTGTATCATTTCCATAGCGTGAGGGTCTGCTTGATTTGCTTGTGCATTTAGCGACGCTTCACTTACATCCAAGGCTTGTAGGGCTACGTCTGCCCCTGCTTGCGCCATTGATGCTTCTGACATACCTTGCTCTGCCATCTGCATACCTGTTGCCTGTCCTTGCATTGCCATCGCTTGCTGCATTGTTTGCTGTTGTGCCATCTCTGCTTCCTTGCGTTCGAGTATGCGCAGCACTTGGTCGGAGAATGGGAATCGTCCAGCCTCTAATGCCGTCTTGAAATCTATCAACTGTTGTTGCAAAGCGGTTGTCAGTAATTGGTTCAACTGTGTTTGATACAGTTCACTGTTGTTGGTTTCGGCTATGACGATATAGTAGTCGAATTTAGAGGCTAATTCCGCGTTCCATTCCTTTGCAGCAGCAGAATACTCCCTACCTGCTACTGGGATATAGTCCACATAGTCGTAACATTGTGGTATAGTTTTGGCTATCTTGTAGTCTCTACGTTTTCGGAATGCTGAGAAACTCTCTAATGTATCCAAGATATTCGTTTGTGCATTACTTGCTTCTTGTGCATAGAGACTGGCTGCAGTACCACTCTTTGCCTCTTTGCCGAGCATTGCGCCATGTACGCCACTGATGTCCCGAACTAATTGTAACTGCAATGCAAGCAATTCGTTTGTACCGATATTCGTAGCATTTGTGCTTATCTGCTGTGGCATAGCCACACCTGCTTTCAGATTGGCAAATATCACTCCACGGTAACTTGACCATTGCTCCAAGATGTCTTCCTTATTCATTCCTTTGGGTATAGCGTTTTCGGGAAATACCAGCACACCCTTTGCGCTCGCACTCATGATAAAGTCATTTAGTGTTATCAAGCGGTTTATGTAGCGTTGTTGGTCTATTAGGCTCTCTTCGAAACTATATATTTCGCCATCGACAAGTCTGCTCATATAGATAGTGAATGGGTGGCTTCTGTGTTGGAATGGACTTTCTCCTTCAAACAACACCTCCCCTGTGGGCGTAAGGTAGCGCACATACCAGTATATATCCGTAAATGGTTCGCAACTAATTCGCACATATTCTGGGTCAAGTCCATTATCCGTGATTTCTTTTTCCCGTTCTGCTATCATTGCGTCTATGGCTTTCTTGTCCTCGTAGGGGTATATATCCATCGTGTTTGCGTATCGGTCTATTACAAGCCAACTTCGCTTGCTCTCTTTCTCCCATGCCTGTATTACACGACATACATCTTTACGTTCAGGAACAAGAAAATCTACGTTACGACTATCATCCATGAATGTGCGGTACATCGTTTGTATTGAAAGTGTATCTACTTGCTTATATGCCTCATGGATACGCTGTTCGTCTTCATCGCTTTTTGAGAAAGAACGCAGAACATCGTGTAGTGGCATATCCATTATCATACCTATGCAGGTGATGTCTGTACCACGCACATCACGCACACCTTGGTTCATAAAGACGTGGGTTGGACTGACACTATACACCTTTACTTCTTTCTCGTGCTTCTCATCGTCCCAGCAGTAGTCCACGTACTGCACTGCCAAACCGCTACGTAAACCCTCCATAAAGTCGCTCGAATCAAGTTCCTTTAAGTCGTTTATTTGGCTCACGTATTGCAGCATTGCTGTCATCATCTCACCTACTTGCTGGTTGTCGCGCGTTCGGGCAATAGCCTCGGGGTGTTCGTACATACTACGAAACACACCAACAATACTGTTCTGTGTTTGCAAGATGACATTGTTTTTCAAAGGTACTTTACCTTGCTGACGAATATGCTCTGCCTCAGTTATGCGTTTACCATCCACAACTATCATATCTTCCCACTGTAAACCACGTTCATAGTTTTTGGTACGTTGGCGTCTACTTCGAAACGATGACATAGCATCCCACATATTGCGATATTTCATTAGACGCAATATGTTTTCACCACGTTTCGCACTATCAATCTGTTCCGAAGGAGATTTTGATGTGTTCTCTTTTGGAGTGCCTTTCAAAAACTTATATCGATTTTCAGTCTGGTCTATCATTGTCGTATTAAACCTAATATAGAACTCATTTCTTTTTCCATATATGCAACCTGTTCGTTCATACCATAGATGCCATATATTTTCTTGGCGCAATTCAGTGCTATCAATTCGGCTATTTCCGACCGATAGTCTATATCGTTACTAAAACGAGGAATATATCGCAAGTCTTTTATCAGATGTGGCATATTCCCATTTACGCTGAAATACTGGATACGTGTAATCTCTTTGGGTAATACGTCTTTATATACCACCACAGGTTTTTCTTGTGTGCCGCGCGTCCATTGGTTATACTGTTCTGAATAACGTGGGTCTTCAGGATAAAGTATCGAATGTACAGGACGTTGCCACCCAACCATCTGCAAAGTATGCAAACGAAGATAATCTATCGGTAATTGTATCGTACCTATGCAGGAGTCGTCATCATCTGGCTTTGGTGTTATACTTCCCGAATCAATGCTTTCTTGTGGGAGATACGCCATTGGAGCGGCAAGCAATACTTCATTACCGCTTTCCATTAGGTGATTGCTGATATAGGTATATACGGGTTTTATCTCATCTAATTTGTCGCCACCTGCCAGTAATTTGCGACTACCTACTACGCCATCAGCAGACGAGAACGGAGTCAATTCGTCCATTTTCATCACTACTAATTTCACAATATCCTTTCCCAACATACCCTTACCCAATTTATAGTTTCAGTACCAGTCTTTGTGCATTAGCGGCAGCCACCACTTGCGCTTTGTTTTTCAATTCCTCTTTGCGCATACCATACTCTTCTATGAGTATTTTACGTGCCTCATCTATACTCATCGTATGTTCCTCACCTTGCTCCTCGTTTTGCTCCACGTTATCCGTCCATACCAATTTGCCAAAATCGCTACTGCTTTCAATGGCTTGTTGTAGTGCCACATCTTCTGTGGCGTAACTACACCCCATTCGTCCCCCATCGCTTACTATGTCCCAACCGAATTGGATAGATACTTTCTTTTCACCGACATCTACTACCATGCGTAGGTTGTTGGCAAACGATTTATAAACTTTTTTCATGTCCTTGCTATTATGCTGTTTTATAGATAAGAGGAGTGGTACGTTTCAGTGAACTCTCGAATCATCAAATGCACGAAAACTCTTCACACCCACTCCTCTTGTCTATTTTGTTACCTCGGTGGAACACACCGCCAAGTTTTTTATACCACTTCTACTACGCAGTGTGCTTTTGTATTATATACTGCCACACCAGCCGTTTCTGTGAACACTACGATTTCACCGTTTACGATAGCCGTTTCTTTGCCATTGATAGCCTGACGCTCAAATGGAGTGCATTGCCATTTCTTAACGAACTGCGGGTCAATAACGAGCATATAGTTACCGTATGGCGTTTCGTCAAATACAGGGTGAGAGGCGATATTCAGTGTGCCAAAGTTGGTGATAATCTTGCTCCATGTTACACCCATTATTACCTCCGTCTTAATAGCATCTTGGTTCTTATGCACTTTCTGCATCTTCGATATTTTGGCTACTGCCTCACTACCAGCCAATGCAAAACGTTCTTTCGCACCGCTGTTGCCAACAAAGATATGCTTCATCATATCAACCAACTCCGCATTGGGGTCTGTCGCTGCGCTGTTCAACGTGAACTTATTGGCTTTCAATACAGTGTTGAAGATACCACCAGTACGGTAGATAAATTGTTTCTTATTGGGGTCATACACCTTCGACTTATGCCCAAAGAGGTAACTCTTCTCCATCGCACGGCGAAAGTCGAATAGTGCCTCTTCCTCTATTTCGCTCAAATCCCATTTCACTTCTTTATCTGCCATCTTTGCGTAGTTACTCATCGTAATCTCGCATTTGAAAATTTGACAGTACCCTTTCTGCTCTTCGGGTAGATACTCAATAGCGGGGCTTGTTACGTCGGTCTCTGCTGCACTTCGTCCCATTAGGTAGATTTCCGTGTCTTTTGCAATGGCAGGAATAGTCCAATCCGAACCGCTTGCTATCACTTGGTCTTCGGAAGCAATCACTTTCAGTTTACTATTTTCTTTTCCATATACATACAGTACCAAGTCCTCTCCATCTGCTCCACTGACGCCATGAACCAATATGTTATCCGTTACGTCCACGTTACCCATATTGCTGATTTCCAAATCGCCCACACATTTCTGTTTCGCGCTATTGATTGTAGGTGTGAATTTTACCACCTTATCTTTTTGCTCGCGCGAGGAAATTTGGTAATACTTAAACTCCAAGTTCTTCGTGTTCTGTGTACCTACATAACGCAAGATAGTATCAAATAGAGTGGCATACGGACGTATCTGCACTATCTTTTGGTCAATAGGGTCTTTAATAAGATTTGGAGACCATTGGCGATAATCACTTGTTTCCAACGCACCACGCTCAGAGGTGGAAATTTGTGTACCATTTGCCAGTGCGGTAGCAGTACCATCCGCACACATTACTGCGCCAGACACATCGCCCACGCCAATCACTACGCATACGCATAGCATAAGGATGCCAAGCAGGCTAAAATCCTTGAAAAATTGCTTTACCTTTTTCATAATGAATAATTAGTTATTGATTGTTGTTAATTGTTTATCTACGTCTTAGGCTGCTTAAAAAGTCAGCCGTTGCGTTTCCTCCTGTTTCCTTTTCTTCCTGCACGCTCTCTGACTTAATTTGAGGTAGCCCACTACCTTGCATCTGCTTACGTTTTGCCTCAATGACTTCGTTCTTACCTTCACTTTTTCCCTGTTCGCGCGCCCCTGCTACATCTTTTGCATAGTTTAGCGCAGACGAGTAGCGGTCAAAGATTTCTTCTGTGAATTTACCATGGCTTATATTATCTACGTCGCCTTGCAGTAATGCCCAAACGGCATCACGTTGTGAGTCATCAAGATTATTCTTCTCAGCCCATTTATTAAAGACTTCAATACTTCCATTGATGTTCTTGTCTACTTCGTTCATCAAGGTATTGTACTCTTGGTAACGTTTTTTACGCTTCTCACCTTCGGCTTGGAACTCGTCCCAACCAGCATCTCCTTCCTTCATCGTTAGGGCTTCATCTCCTTTGTGTTTGCGGATTGCAGCAAGCAACGGCATACCTTCAAGATAATCCATCAAGATAGCCACCTCTTCTGGGTCTTCATCATAACGACGTGCCATTTTCTTTGCCAAGTCATTATACTTCTTGCTACCTTCCTCTGCTTTATCTAACAGGCTCATCGCATTGCGGAAATACTCCTGCTCGTCTTCGTCATACTTACCATCTGGAACATTGGTGCGAATGCGCTCGTAAAGCACATCGCGTGGCAATCTTTCTGCGCCAACAGTTTCCTCCTTGTCATTCTTGTTTACAGATGTTGCGCCAGCATTCTCTACTGTTTCTGTAGCATTCGCTTCTTCCTCATTAGTAGGGGGTTGAGGTACTTTTTTCTCTTCGTTCTCTTCCATAGTTAGTTGCTTTATGAATTTCTACGCCGTAAAGGTACTGCATTCTTTTGAAACTGACTGCGGTAAATTACATAAAAACTGCGGTAAATGCAATTTTTTGTATATTTTCTGTCGTAGATATTTTCTTATGTCGTTTTTTATTGCTAACTTTAAGCATTTCAGATAAGCACCCTATGTATTACCTCACCTGTTTATGCCTATGCAAACAGAAAAAACTTATAATCACCATCAAAAACAACTGCATTTTATAGAGGCGGTGCAACAGTTATGGGACAGTAAGACCTTTACTCGCGCAAACTTGTCGCGTATATGCCGACGAGTTGCTACTTTATCTGCTCCTCAATTCTATATCACCCCAAAGCAAGCATTAGAGCAGTATAATCGTTATAAACATACGGGACGTATCTATTGCAAAAATCCGCATATTCGGCAGATGTACATAGATATTTTCGAGCGATATGAACAACAGGTTAGCAATGGCGATGACGATTTCAAGTACATTATTATGCAAAACGTACTTAGTGAACCTGCACCATCTTTCTACATCAACCCTAACAATGCGATGACATTCTATTACCGTGCGATGAAATACAAACGTATGCTTACACAGGAAGGGACGCTATGATATACTTATTCATTACTTTGGTCATTGTTATTTTCTTTGCTATGCCCTCTGCTGTTGATGCATTAGGCATTGCTCTTTCCTCGCCAATATACACTGCATTTACATATCCGTTGGCACACGCATCTTTTTTTCATCTCGCTATGAATAGCCTCGCACTCACTCTGTTATATCAACCTGCTATTAAGTTATATAAGCAACGTTTTTCAACCTATCGCTCCCCACTTGTTATTGTGGCGTACCTATGTGCTGTTGTCGCGGGTCTATTCTCACAAGCAGAGATACCTACGGTGGGTGCTTCAGGAATTGCATATGCTTTATTAGGAATGATAGTTATTCTTGCTCCTAATAAGAAACAATTTGCTACGTTGTTATTACTCTGCATTGCTACTATCATACAATCCTTCAACGCACACATCAATACTCGTTTGCATATCATTGCTTTCGTGCTTGGAATTACCTTTATATGCGTGCGGACTTTTTGTTATGACTACAAACACCGCTATGACACAATCGCTAAATGATATACTCGCGATAAACGAACGAAGGAATGCCGAACGAAAGCGACCATACGACCCTATCACGGGCGAGGGTTGCGACTCCTGCGAACGTTTGCTATTCACCGCCGCCGAAATTGGTTGGCTGAATCATCGTGTGCCTGCCGATTGTTTCCAAGAAAAAATCTTTCAAGATATTGCCGACTGCAATGGCTCTATTCGTGAGTATCTCCACCGATTAAAACTGCGCTACACCAAATCAAATCTACGTATTGTACAGCGACATCTTATTCGTGCAAGATGCATACACGACTTTGAGTTTACTGCTGCTTCATTCTTCTACATAAAAGACAAAAACCCTGACAATATCAAGCCGATACTGTTCCGTCTCAATCGCGGTCAGCGCAGGTTATTGAAACTTATTTACCAGTATGACAAAGCAGGGTTGCCTGTACGTATAATCATCTGTAAACGCAGACAGGTTGGTTTTTCAACGCTTGTGCAACTCTATATGGCTTGGAAGCAACTATTCCAACTTAATATGGCGCGTTCGCAAGTCATTGCTCACGTGGAAAATACCTCCCGTTTAGTACGTGGTATGTATTCATTGATGATTTCGCGACTTCCTGCTTGGTTATTCAATCTGAGTGAAGATACTAAATTGAGGCTTTCACCGTTTGAGAAATCGAATAAGACACTTATTGTGAAAGAAATAGGTTGTCGCATATCTATTGGTTCATCAGAGAAACCAGATAACCTTGCTGGCGATGACGTGTCTATGGTGCATTTCTCCGAAGTGGGACTGTTCAAAGCCACGTCCAACATAAAACCCCAGCAACTTATTCAAACAGTCAATTCTGGTGTGGCATACAAGCCCAATACGTTTATCATCTACGAATCTACAGCACGCGGCGTAGGAAATTTCTTTCATTCAGAGTGGCTACGGGCAGAAAGTGGTAACTCTGCTTTCGTTCCATTCTTCTCACCGTGGTATGACAAGGAAGATGATGTATTGCCCATTAAAGATTATGAACAGTTCGTGGTGAATATGTCAGACTATGAACTGTGGCAGTTCCAAGAAGGGGCAACACTTGAAGGTATAGCGTGGTACAGAGCCGCGTCAAAAGGGCAACCTGATAAATGGCGATGGAAATCGGAACAACCTACTACAGCAATAGAAGCATTTCAATCCACAGGACACCGATTGTACCCACAAGACGATGTGGAAAGACTCCGTAAAGGTGTTATGACGCCCTCCTTTGAAGGAGAAATTTATGGTAAGAAAGCATTTGGGGAAGAATCCATAGAAGACATCGTTTTCAAAGCAGAAAGAGGGGGCGCACTCAAAGTATGGTTTATGCCAGATAAAGAGCCAAACAAACTATGCAACGATAGATATGTTGTGGTCGTAGATATAGGTGGCTCATCTGACCATTCCGACCGTAGTGTAATCTGCGTATTCGACCGTTATGAAATGACTAATGGTGGTGTTCCGATAGTGGTGGCAGAATGGTGCGGACATATAGACCATTACTTGCTCGCTTGGAAATCTGTGCAGATTGCAACTGCATACGATAATGCTTTGCTCGTTATTGAGTCCAACACACTTGAATCAGAGCAGACAGAAGGAGACCACTTTGACTATGTATTGGATGAGATAGCGTATCATTACGATAATCTCTATTGTCGTGTTGATGCCGAGAAAATAGCAATGGGTTTTGAACCGAAATGGGGTTTCCATACTAACAAATCTACTAAACGTATGGTTTGCGACCACCAAAAAAAAGCATTGCGGGAGAATATGTATATTGAACTATGTAATGAAGCCGTCAATGAGCATGATTATATGGAAATAAAAAAGAATGGTTCAATTGGAGCAGTAGAAGGGCAACACGACGATAGACATATTACTCGGGCAATAGGAGTATGGGTATGCTACGACTACCTCAATGCACCACATAAGGTCTCGCCTCCAACACAGAAACAAAAAGATTACAATAAAATTATTAACGAATCAACTATTTAACAGTATGACATCTTTCAAACAATCCTTTCACGAAAAGGCACTGATGGTAAAACTATTCTTCGTGCTTAAAATAGACGCTTTACGTCTGGATGCGGCTATCTTTATGGCGAACGCTTTGCAGCGCGCCAAGAACAAACGATTCTATGTCATTGAGAACGCACAAGGCAAACTCATTTGGCTATGTAATGACGACATCAAGCAGATGTCTCGCCCACGAACTATCCGCCGACTTATCAATGGAAAGTTACGGTACTTCAAAGTGCGTATGCTACCAAAAGGTATATCCCACTTGGATATTATGAAGCAGTGCTTATACTACACGCCCATTGATAGGAACAATTCCAATGGCATTACAGTGGAGGAGCGCAACAAGCGCAAGGAAAAATGGCTTGAATATATTGAACGCAAACGCTTTGACCGCATGTTTGGAACGCTCCACGCAAAGCACTAAACCAAAACGTAACTATCAAAACAAACTATTAAAACAGATATACTATGATTGATTGGGTCATAACAACTAAGGGCAAGGTAGTCCGTCGAGACAAAGCCAAGCCAACAGACGAAATTCCCTACGAAATCTATGGACACCCCAATACCTTCAACACAAGGGAGGATGCATACATCGGTCGGGACGGCATAGCAGATAAATTTCCTGCGGCTTTCCTGCCAAGTGGAGATGTGGAAATACATTCTCAAAAAGAAACAGCCATCTTACCAGAAAAGAATTTCGCCACTTCTAAGAAGGCAAAGTTTACGCAAGATGAATTTCGTAACCTTACTCGTGCAGCAGTCATCGAACGCTACAAAATCTTTTGGAATGAATGGGACAAACTCCGTCCAAAGGAGAAATGCGACCTTTATGTCAAGATGTTGTCCTATGCCTTTGCAACTGCACCTGCCGAGAAACCACTTGATGCGGCTGCGATAGATAAGATAGAGAAGAAAAAGGAGCAAGACATCTCCGATATTATCTCACAAGGGATACCACCCGATTTTGAAGAATAATCACAACACCTAAATTCTAAATACAATGACTTACCAACAATTCTTACTCCGTTTGTTTATGGAGGAAAACTATCATCGTTTAATTAACCAATATCAAATGAAAGATATGATGCACGAAGCGTTTATCACGGTGTTTCACACCAGAAGACACATTGAACCAAGTATGTTCGAACGGCTTATTGTTGATGCCTACCATCGGCACTGCCTTCGAGAAATTAACCATCGGATGCACTATGTGATGCCCGACCCGCTATTTTGGTATTTACAAGAGCAAAATGAAACAGATGACCCTATCAATCAGTTTTTTGATATGCTTATGTCTGAAAGTACGAATCGGCAGCAGCAAGAACAAGAAGAACATATTTCTGATGAACTTAGGAAGAAAATTTTTCGATACGTGCGTGATAATGTGAGCCACCAAGACTATCATATATTCACGTTATTCTTCAATGACAACAAACCCATACCGCTTATTGCAGAGATTATTGGGTTGAGCAAGAAAGAGTGCGTAGAGCGCATTGAATATCTGAGCAAGTTAATACAACGCTATGCCTCCCACAATATCACTTCCAGTAATACCGCCCCAAAATCTACCACAACTAAGCAAAACGATACGCAAAAGTCTTCTACCGCACAAAGCAATACCGAAAGACAACAATAATCAAGGCGGTATCATAAAGAAAACGGAGATGTTTAAGTCATCTCCGTTTTCTTTGATTACGTACTTGCAGATATAATTCTTTTTTAGTACCTTTGCACCCAGTTTTAGTGTAACCATTTTTTTAGTAACCACTACTGTATTGCAATTTATTTTTTTATTTCACGATTGTTTCACGGGGCTTGTGTATTGCCTTGTATGTTGCTCATATTCAATTCTTTTTGATAAAATAATAACATCATCGGAACATCATCGCAACATCATCGGAACATAAATAGGGTAAAAAGCGGTCATTTTCGGGCTTTTTGGCAAAAAAAATACTTGCATAAGCCGTTTGGTTTATGCAAGTATGCAAAATAAGGCAGTATAAAATCACCGCCTATTTGTCCGCCTCAGCGGGTCAGAACGTCACCACAAATCCTGCATGTACGTTGATGCCCGCCTGTGCGTAATACCAGGGCCAGCAGGCAGTGCCATCCTCGAAATAGGAACAGTCGCTGCCGCCGTTGCTCGCGTATTTGGCATTGAAGATATTGTTGATCTGGCAGAGCAAGCGGATGTCTGGGCAGTGCTTGTACTGCTGCAAAGGGAGCGTATATTGCAGGTTCACATTGGTTGTGGTATAGGCTTTTATATATGCCGACTGAATAGGAGCAAGCCTGTCTGTGGGCTGTCCGTCTGCGCCCATCACATAGCCTTTGCCGCAGGTATTGTCCAAATACTGCTTGGAACTTACGTTCGTCTGCACCGTTGCCACAAAGCCTGCTATATCAAAGGTAAAGAGCGACATTGCCGTTATCATCGGCGAAAACGCCGTATTGGTTTCTTTGAAGAAAACCCGCTCTTCACCCACCCAGTCCCAGTCGGCATTGTAGCGCGTGATTGTTTCCGTGTAATTGCGCAGTTTGTTGCGCGACAGCACAAAGTTCCCGTCCCAGCGAAACCAGTCCGTGATTTTCACACCTGCTGTCAGTTCTATACCCATACGGTACGAGTCCTTCACGTTCATAGTGGATTGCGCACCTACATCATTGATGCGTCCTGTCAGCACCAACTGGTTGTCATAGTCCATAAAGTAGAGATTTGCCCCCACTACCACGCGCGGATGAGCGTACTGATAGCCTAACTCATAGTCGTACAGCCGTTCTGCCTTGGGCAAGCCTGTATAGGTCTGCGTCGCAGGGTCGAACACCACGTTCTCCTTGTAGTTGTTGCGCGAGGGTTCACGGTTGGCGATACCGAACGAGCCATAGAGCAGATGTCCTCTGTTCTGATAGGTCAGCCCCGCCTTGGGATTGAAGAAATGATAATGCACCGTCAGCGGCAGGTCTTGCATATCCTCGTCGTTGATGCCATTGCGTGCATAGCGCACATAGCGGTATTGCAGGTCGGCATAGAGGCTGAGTGTCTCCTGCGCACGGTGCAGCACACGCCAGTTCACTTTGCCATAGGCATTGGCATCCGCTTTATTGGCGGTATTGTTATAGTAGGTATAATCAATAGGCAGCGTGCCGCCATAGATGCTGTCTTGCAGGTAGTGCAACGTGCCGAAGTGCGCCCCGATATAGTCGTTTGCCGCTGCGCCGAACTGCACATCCACCGCTTCAGACACATATTTCGCATTCACTATCGCACCAAAGAAGTGATTGTCCAAGGCTTTACGGTACATACCGTAGGCTTTCACCTTGTCGCCTTCCTCATCGTATCGGTCTTCCAAGCCCCAGTAACTGAATTTCTTCTTCTTCATCTGCTCGTAGTACCCGCCTCCGTGGGTGTAGTGGAGCGTGGCGTTCAGTTGCCAGTTCGCTGTAAACCGATGCGTCAGTTGCAGTTGCGCATGCTGCTGTGCGTAGTTGTCCGTCTGGTTGTCGTAGTACTTCGTATTCCCCTCTGCGTCAGTGTATTCGCCTGCGGGATTGTAACGGCGGTCTGCGCCGTCTATACCGTACGCCGTATTGTAATCCACACCGTCCCAGCCCATGCCTGTCTTCTCTTTGCCACCAAAGAAGCGCGCTACAACTTGCGTGCGGTCGCCATACCAGCCTAAGTCGCCATAGTACGAATAGAGGTCGGAGTTGGTTCGATACAAGAACCCGTCGGAGTTCACTTTGGAGAAACGTGCGTTGGCATGCCAGCGGTTGGGCAATGCGATATGCCCGCTCACCATCTCACGAAAGGTGTTGTACATACCGCCGTTGAACGCTATGGAGAAATGGCTGACGCTGTCCGTATCGCCCGTCTGCATATTGAGCGACGCGCCGAACGAGGCACTGCCGTTGGTGGAAGTTCCCACGCCACGCTGCACGTCTATGCTGCTCATAGACGCTGCCATGTCGGTCATATTCACCCAAAAGACGGTCTGCGACTCTTGGTCGTTGAGCGGCACGTCGTTCATCGTCATGTTGATACGTGTATGGTCTGTGCCACGCACGCGGAAATAGGTGTAACCGATGCCCAGTCCGTCGTCGCTCGTCACTTGGAGCGCCGGAATGGTGGAGAGCAGGTAGGGCAAGTTCTGACCCGTATTCTCCCTATTGAGTCGGTCATTACTTACCACATCGTGATTGATGGTAGTTTGTTGAACGCGTTGTGCCACCACTTGCACATCTTGCATGGTGTTCATCACAACAGTCAGCGTGTCATCGGCAGCGTACCCTTGTACGTTGCTGACCGCGAATGCTACCGATAGGCAGCAGGCAAAAAGAAAATGATTTGTTTTCATACTCCCTCTACAGAGTTACCTGTGCAGGTTCAAAGGGTGTAATCTCAGGCATTGTCCATACCGACAAGCCACCCCCGAAGATGGTTAAAGAATAATGATTAATGATTGAATTTATATGCGAACGAGACATACCAGCCCCATTCCCACATATGCTGTGTATCTATCTGTTTGTTCTTCATACGGTTGTTCAAGCCGAAGTCATACCCTGCCTGTACCCTGTACGCTGCCCATTCAAAGCCACCTCCGACCCCCATTTGTATATTCGTGCGATAGAGTTCGTCTGCTCCTAAACGGTCATAGGTATCCGTAGGTATATTCTGTGCGGCAAGCCAGTTGCGCGTTCCCTCGCTCAGTGAGGGTTTCATATAGTCCGTCTCTGCCAGTCCAATATGCAGTTGCGGTCCTGCATAGAAGAACATATTCAGTTCCTTCCAAAGGGGAATAGTGTAGTAGCAGCGTACTGGAATGGTCAGATTGTGTTGTAGCACGCGATGCTGTATCATCTCCACTTGCACTGCATCTGCCGTCTGCGAACGCCAATGTTGTTCATTGCGCCCATAGGCTATCGCATAGAGCAAGCCTGTCTCCATGCTGAAATGCAGCGGCAGCAAAAATGTGAATGTCGCTCCTATGCGCGCGCCGTGCAGGTACATATCTGGATAGGTGTAGTTGTTGCTGCGCTGCTGAGGTTGCGTATAGCCGACCTCCAAGCGATACTCCACGCCGAAATGGTAGTCTGCTTTCTTGTCTTTCTTCTTAGTAGGGTCAAAAAAGGTATTGTCCGCCGTTTGCAAATCGGGCTGCCGCTGTGTGTTGCGCTCTTGCGCATACAATCCTGCCGACCATACCAACAACGCGCTATATAGAAACAGTATTTTCTTTACCATGCTTATGTCTATTGCCTAATAATTCCGTCGCAAAGATACTGCTTTTTCCTGGAATATGCAAAAAAATAGTATAAAAACGACTTTTTTCACAAAATTATTTGCGCAATCCAAAAAAAAGCCGTACCTTTGCACCCGCTTTCAAAACGAATTATGTTTGCGTGTGATTTGTTTGGGTTAGCGAATGGTCCATTCGTCTATCGGTTAGGACGAGAGATTTTCATTCTCTAAAGAGCAGTTCGACTCTGCTATGGACTACTGAGATTTGTAGATTTGCTTGTTTTTGTTATTTTAGGTGTGTATAGAGCATATTTACAAGTCGAAAGATATAGAGTACAACCAAAAACTTAAACTAACAGAAAGAGATGGCAAATCATAAATCATCTTTGAAACGCATTCGCCAAACGGCTGCCCGTAAGGCACACAACCATTATTATGCAAAGACTGCCCGCAACGCTGTACGCGACCTTCGTGCTACCACAGACAAGGCTGCTGCCGTTGCTGCATTGCCGAAAGTAAGTTCTATGCTTGACAAGTTGGCAAAGCGCAATATCATCCACAAGAACAAAGCGGCTAACTTGAAATCGAAGTTGGCGGTATATGTAAATAAACTTGCCTAAGTTTATACACCATACAGTATAAGGGGCTGCCTTTTAGGTAGCCCCATTTTTGCTAATCTATGGCGAAAAAGAAGCAGAAATACTATGTTGTGTGGCAAGGTAAGGTGCCTGGCATATATACACAATGGAGTGAGTGTGAAAAGCAGGTGAAGGGTGTGGTCGGTGCTAAGTACCAGTCGTTTGGCACACGCGAAGAGGCGGAACGGGCATTTGCCGCTGCTCCACCCGATTGGGGTCAACGCCGCGCGGTGGCAACCAAGCCCTCTGTGGCAAGTGCTCGAACCAAACCTATTTACCCCGCTTTGACAGTAGATGCTGCCTGCTCGGGTAATCCTGGTGTATTGGAGTTCAGGGGAGTGATAGCCGACACGGGTACAGAAGTGTTCCACCGAGGTCCATTCCCAAAGGGAACGAACAATATCGGGGAGTTTTTGGCTATCGTGTTAGGCTTGGCTTATCTGAAACAGCACAACCTGCCGTGGGTGCTCTATTCGGACAGTCGCACCGCGTTAGCATGGCTCAAAAAGGGGCATGTGAACACTAAGTTGGTATGTACGCCTGCCAACCAAACGCTTTTTCAGATGCTGCAAGCAGCCGAACAGTGGTTGCATGATAATACCTATACCACGCGGGTGTACAAATGGGATACTGAGGCATGGGGCGAGATACCCGCCGATTTTGGACGCAAATAGCAGAGCATACCTAAGGCTCTTTTCTAAAAGCAACGACTTTTCAATTATAACAAGCATCCATTCACCCGCGTGTAGGTAGGTGAATGGATGCTTGTTATATGGTAGGAAGAATCGTGCGTGCGTGCGTGTATGTGTGTGGGGGGAGAGAAAAAAAGGTGAGGAAGAATGCGAAAAGGATTATTTATCCGATTTGCGGCGGTTGCACTCTTGACAGAGCATCTGGCAGTTGGCAGCGATGGTGCGGCCGCCCTTTGACCACGGTGTGATATGGTCGGCTTCCATCTCTTCTATCTCGAAATGCTGTTTGCAGATCGGGCAGATGCCCTCTTGCCGCTCGTAGACCTCTCGTCGGGTGTTGGCATCGAAAGTGCGCACATTGAGGTGGCGTTCGTCTCCATCGAGGACATAGGCGTAGATGCCTTTCTTGTTCTGCACATCGGAGTCGCGCATGAGGCGGGACACTTGCTCTTCTAATGCGGTGGCATCCAAAGGTTTGTTTTTGTATTGGTTGTACAGTTCGCCCCAAGGTACACCTTTCATTTCCTTGCGCTTCTTTGGGAATTTCATCTGTATCCAGCCCATCACATGCTCAAAATACTGCCGCAGTTCGTCCGCATTGGGGTCGTGCTGGTGAGCCGACATGTACTCTTGTACCTTTCCCTCATTGATCCAACCCAGCACGGTCTCGAGGTACTCTTGTCGGATAGGGCTACCGCTCATATAATCGCCTCCTATCTTGTAGGCGACACAGCCTGTTTTGCTGAAATAGCGTTTGGCGGCCGTGAGCCATGTGCCGCTGTAGATAGCGTTGCGTATCTCTTGCACGGTGAGTCGCTCGCCTGCGATGTTGATTGTTTGGAACCAATCTAACTGTTCGTCGTCTGTTCCCTCGCAGATGTAGATATGTATCTCGTAGTTGAGGATACGGTTTTGCTGCTCAGGTGTGAGGTTGTGAAACCCGAGCAGTTTATCGTCGAACTGCATTGTGTATTCGCCTGCTACATAACTGCAGAAACTGATGGTGCGCTGCTGTCCATCGAGCAACTCGTAGTGGTCGGTATCTTTGCGCACCCAGTACATCACATTGAGCGGGAAGCCTTTCCAAATGGTGTCCATAACAGCAAACTTCTGCTTGTCTTTGTAGACGAACTCTCGTTGGTACTGCGGGCGTATGTTGAGGCGTCCTCCGTATCCGATGACGCCTTCTTCGTCGTTGTTTTTGTAACCTGCTACTATCTCTCGGATAGTAATCTTCTGTTCTTCTATTTTCATGGTGTTTATCAGTTAGTGTTGCTGTTTGCGGCGGATAAAGACGCGTTGGTATACAACTTTCGCTTTACATTTCTCGATAAGATATGGATTTTGGATACGCCATGTTCTATCTTGTTGTTTATACTTTTCGGCATCATCATCAGTTGGAGGAGTATAAAAAGGACATTGACCGACTGCATAATCAATATCTCCCCCTCTCCATATTAACTCAAATTGGTCGGGGTTATATTTATCGAGGAAAGTGATGGGGACGCCCATGACGCCATCGTAGTCGCAAGGGATGTCGGAGACTTTGTCTACATTGATGGCATCGTAATTATCGTAGGTGGGGTATTCTTCGGGAGTGTAATGTTTGTAGAGAATAAGGTCTTCGTGGCGTTTGGATATATCGAGGTTGGTGTACCAAGCAATAGCAGGTGTTTTTACATAGTTATCGTCTGGATTGTAGCCCTTTTGCTGTACATACTTACGATTGGCTTCTAAGAGGTTGGGATAAGTGGTCTTGAATACCATGGAGAGATTGAAGCCGTAGCCCGTCCACATCTTGTTTTCTTTGATAAGTGGAAATATCTCGCGGTAGGTGAGGGCGTTCATATTGCCCAGAATGATGTACTTTTTGTTGTACTGCACGAGTTGTGCGACATATTCTCGGAAGAGAGAGAAAGGCGGGTTGGTAACAACGATGTCGGCTTGTTTGAGGAGTTCTATGCACTCGGGGCTGCGGAAGTCGCCGTTGCCACGGAGCATAGTAAGCACATTGCGGTCGTTCTGCAAGAGGTATCGCACATCGCTGAGGTCGGTAGCCCCATCGCCATTGCAGTCGGGTATCTCGGATATTTCAACCTTGTAAGCGATTTTCTTTGGGTCGGCGGTGGTACCGTAAAAAACAAGTGGTAGTTCGTTGCCCGAGATAGGTGAGCCGTTGTAGCAAGTGGCTATCAGTTTGCGCAAACCTAAGAAATTGAAGTTGAGGGCAAAGTACTTGAAGAAGTTGGACTCGTAGGGGTCATCACAATTACAGAAGATAACCTTGTCGCGAAAGTGTTCACGATAATGCGCGAGTTCTTTCTCGATGTCGGGCAGTTGGGTGTAGAACTCGTCGTTCTTTGCCACCTTGGCTTCGTGCAGTGTTTTGTTGCCTGCCATAAGGATTGATACAGTTTGGGCATGCTATCAATCCTATGATAAAAAAAGTGTGAGTTTTTTATCATGTACCAAGGTAGCCCTGCGAGGAAACCTTTCCCTTTCTAAAAAACTCACATTAAAGTTGCAAGCATCTTATTATGAAAGGGAAAGACAACCTACATAGGGTGTCTTCACTAATTATTTCAGAGTGTTATATCCGTAAACTTTCGCAGGGCTTTCGGTAACATGAAATAATAGCAATGCTGTTAAAAATATGTCTTTGCGGCACACTTTCTGTGAACCACGGTGCAAAGGTAATATTTTTTTACGAGATACACAAGCAAAAGTGCGCTTTCCTACCAAGAAACAATATCGAGAAGCCTATATATAGACTTCTCGATACAAATACAACCGATATTCCTTATCTTATTGAAGCAAAAACGCCATATACATAGGCAATGTCAGCGTCTGCTTCTCCCGCCCAACATTGTAATCTCCCAACTTGATAGCATGCTTGATATGGTATTTCTCGGGGTGCGCCAATACCGTGCGTAGGGACTTAGCATTGCCTGTTTTGGCTTTGCACTCTACAGGAACGCACTCACCCCAATAGCGTATAACGAAATCAATCTCTATTCCATCCGTTTTCTGAAAATAATACAGTTTCTTACCCATCTTCCCGAATATGTCGGCTACCACATTCTCGTATATCGCCCCTTTGTACGCCCCCAAGTTATTATTCAGTATATCCCATTGTGTGCCGTCGTCCAACAGACTGATAAACAGACCAGAGTCTGCCATATAAATTTTGAAAGAATCGGGCATTGCATTGCCACTAAGCGGGAGTTCGGGTAGCGTGAGATTATTGCAACGATGCACGATACCAGCATCTACAATCCACTGTAGGGAACTAACATACTGGCTACTCCTTCCGCCTTTGCGCACTACTGAATAGGTGAATTTTTTATTGTCTCTGCTGAGTTGGCGTGGTATAGACTCGAAACATTCACGAATACGGACTTTATCTTCCGCCTTGGCGTATTTGATCATATCCGCCTTATAGCCTTCTATGATGGCTCTTTGCACAGCAATAACTTGGTTTGTATCACGGGTTTGCAAGTATGTACCTACTACCTCGGGCATACCTCCTACAATAATATACTCCAAGAAGAGTTGCCGCATACGCTGGTGGATAGCCTCAGGCACGGGTGTTTCTGCTTGCAATGCCTGTTGCAAGATACCCACTGCCTCTGCGGGAACTTGGTTTGCCCAAAGCCATTCCTCAAAATCCATAGGATACATATCCACAATGGTCTCTGCGCCCACAGGTATGCTGGCCTGCTCGTAGCGTGCTTGCATAGCATCACTCATATAGCCGTTCACGCCTAAGAGCGAGCCTGTACAGATTACATCATAACGCCCATCACGCATGAAAAACTTCAACGAGGCACGCGCTTTGGGACAATCTTGTATCTCATCCAATATCAAACAAGTTTGGTTTGGTACAAAAGTAGCCCCTGGTATAGCAGCAGAAATAGCCACTGTGAGATAATCGACCGTAAGCGTAGCCTCAAACAGCGACTGCAATTCTGGCTGCTCATGAAAGTCGATATAAATAACATGTTTATAGTGTGCATACGCAAAAGCAAGCACGCTGCTGGTCTTTCCACATTGGCGACAACCTTTCACTATAAGTGGTTTGTGCTGTGGGTTTGATTTCCAAGCAAGAAAGAACTGTTCTATTTTTCGCTTATACATAGTAAGTTATAGTATTATCTTACACTTTTTCGGGCGAGTTTCTATGCTTATCTTACACTTTTTCGGGCGAGTTTCTATGCTTATCTTACACTTTTTCGGGCG
>X363_Desmarests_Spiny_Pocket_Mouse__coassemble_603_pt1 | contig 20022 bp, 32 predicted proteins | sample X363_Desmarests_Spiny_Pocket_Mouse__metabat2_low_PE_030 | metagenome-assembled genome bin X363_Desmarests_Spiny_Pocket_Mouse
AAAGACCGTAGAGATGACGGCTGCACAGGCGGCTGCATTCGAGAGATTTCAACGCGAAGAAGCCAGGAAAGCCGCAGAGGAGAAACGCAAAGCCGACCTCGCCGCTTACAACACCTTGGTGGACGAGACCATCGAGCAGGCAATGCCGCTGCTCGTACAGGTGAGTGAGACCATTTCCGAGACAAAACGGATAGTCATAGAGCAGTTCCGCAGCGCGCTCACGCTGAAAGGCGACATACTCAAAGTGAAAGACGGACAGCGCAGCCACACCTTTACCAACTCGAAAGGTACACAGCGCATCACGCTCGGTTTCTACCAGCGCGACGACTATCGCGACACGGTGGAAGATGGTATCACGATGGTGCGCGAAGCCATAGAGAGTATGGCAACCGATGACAAAAGCCGTGCACTCGTACAAGCGGTGATGCGCCTACTGGCACGAGACCAGAAAGGGACGCTCAAAGCAAGCCGCGTGCTGCAACTGCAAAAACTGGCGGAGGACAGCCACAACGAACGCTTCCAGGAAGGGGTACGCATCATCCGCGACAGTTACCAGCCGACCATATCCAAGCAGTTCATACGCGCCGAGGTCAAAGAGGAGAACGGAGAGTGGAAAGGCGTAAACCTCGGCATGACCGAAGCATAAGGTCGTCGGAACGGGCGTCGCTAACAGAATGGACTGCTCATCGGAACAAACTGCGCTAACAGACTGGACAAACATCAGATAACGAAACACAATGCCTTACACCAAGAAATATGTACTCCAACGCATCAAAGCGGTGAATGAGGTCTATCTGGAATGCCACGCCAAAGGGATGTTCACAGAGTATATCTATGAGCATTATATCCGCAGGCAGTTCCATATCTCTCGTAGCACGTTCTACGAGTACCTCACTATCCCCTACGAGCGTGAGTTGAAAGAGTTGGCACGGCGTGAGGCAGAGGAGAAAGCGCAGAACCCCGAGTTGTTTGACAAATAACGGGCAAGATATAACAACACCAGCCCCCGATGAACAAATACCATTCATCGGGGGCTGGTGTTTTGTTGTGCCCTATCGTCGGTAGGCGGAGCGGTCGGTGACGTGGCACTGATAGACCTCGACATTGTCCTGGAGTTCGGCGAAATCGTGGTCGGTGGTGCTTTGGGTGAGGGTAAGCGCGTCCACCACGCTGCCGTCCGCTGTGGTGGCGTGCAAGCCGTGCAGGGTGGCGTTGATATGGTCGTGGAGGGCGAATACCTCAACGGCTTCGCTCCAAGGCGACACACGGCTGTCGGTGACGACGTGGAGGCGCAGGGTGAGGACAGCCTCTTTCACACCGTGCAGCAGGTGCTGCCATTCGACAGGCGCGAACTCCACAAACACGGCAGGCGTGGGGAACGGCTGCTCCTCCTCGGCGTAGAGGACCTGGTTGTTCCACAGGTCGATATGCTGGATAGCAGGCAGGGTGCGCAGGGTATCCGAGATGAGTTGATAAAGGGTCTTTCGCATAGGTTAATGGGTGTTTAGTGCTTGTTTAAGCGTTGTTTGAACAGGGTTTGAAGGTCGGTTTGCAGGTGTTCTGCCACGATGCTCTCCACAGCGTGCCGTACCTCGGGCGCGTCGCCGATGAACTGTCGCTGGGGAATATGTATCTTGCTGCCCACCTTCATCATGGCGAGTGCTTTCCATGCCTCCGCCTCGGCACTGAACCGCATGCTGGCTTTGGTCATACCGCCCGACTTCTTGTAGCGCACCTGCCCGCCTGCCTCGTAGTACTTTGCCCAGAAATAGCGGTGCATCCTGGCGGTGACGGTAATCGTGCCGCCCTCGTTGTGGATGGCAGCGTAGGGGACGCTGCTGCTGAACACCACCGACTGACCACTGACCCGCGCACGGATAGACTTGCGCAGTACGCCCGTGCGTTGCAGCAGCGAGCCATGGTCTGCGCGACGACGAGGTTTCCACGGCTTGCCGAAGAACGCACGGCGCTCGAAATTGCGGTCGAACGCATCGGCTATCTCCACGCGGATGTCATTTAAGATGGCTTGGAGTATCGTTTGGGGGAGATTACGGGGCATAAGGCATTTTTTTTGCATAAATGTTTGGTGGTATCAAGAAAAAGCAGTATCTTTGCCGCTGAAAGAAGCAAGCAAAGGTACGCTTTCAGTCCTTGTTGGGTTCCCGCAAAGGAGGAAAATGAGAAATGGACTTTGCTTGTCTTTTTTTTATGGTCGCTCGTGCGGTAGCATACTACGTTTCTTCATACATTGTTCTAACTCTTCTACTGTCTGGCAGTATATTCGCCGTGTCTTCGGTTTCCATGTCTGCGTTTTCAATTTCAAGTATATGGGCTCTTCGTCCTCGTCTTTAGCAACTTGGGCAACCACACTGCCAGTGTCTCCTTCCCTCTCAAGATAGCAACTGGTTATCCCACTCCATACTCGACAAGTACCACGCAAGTCAACAAAGAAATGGGCTTGCTCATTAAAAAAGAAACGACCATGCTTCTCTAACTCATACCACTCTCCACAATAATGGAAACGATCGAAACTTACATCCCTAAATCCCATTGTCGTGAGGATGTCGGGGTGTATAAAGGTCTTTTTGCGAATGCAAAGCCTCACGGCTTGGCTATCTGCATCGAGCATGCGGTCGATACGCAGTCGCGTGTGATGCGCGCGCTCTTCCAACGTGAAGGAGCAGAGTTGGTTCATCAGGCTGCGCTCCTGGTCGGTCTGCGCAATGAGCGTCAGCATCGGTTTCCCCGTGTGGGGATTGGCTTCGAAAATAGTCTTCATAGGGTCAAATTAGTTGGAGGGGTTGTTATTTAATAGGGATATGCGAAACCTTAGAATAGAAATCCGTATCTTGAGGTGCAACTTCTTGAGGCGGAGTGGAAGCAACTCAAAAAAAGCAACCCAACGCTTGCGGAACGCATCCTTGCGTGTATGAGCAACATCGCAACGATAACCGGCTTCGTAATCTAATTCAAGCATAAACCGGGTAAGCAAGTCTGTACCATTGTGATAGTGGTAGGGGGTAATTATATCGCGGTATATCTGCCTACCATCCATCGTTACCACACGCTCGTAATTTTGGGTAATATGGTTCTCGCTGGTTACAAATATATCGATTTGAACCCTTGATAATTGCCGTGTTTCCATAAAATGTGCATTTTTTGTGCAAATTATTTTGCTGTTTCAATTAAAAGTAGTACCTTTGCCGCTGAAAGAGATGGATGAGCGTCTGTCGAAGGGGAGGTGTCCCCACGGGCAGGTTTGTCAGTCTCTTTCTTTTTTTGCCATATAGTACGGGTGTTCTACTACAACAGAGTGGCATTCGTTATTCTTTATTGCCTCCGTCTTTAATTCAAAGGTTACGCCATCAATAGTAATGTCGTATGCCACAAAGTGGATGACACCCGCATCAAGTTTCTTGCGAATGTTTTTGCGGTGTGTGTTCAAAGGTTCGTATTTACCGTCTTGCAAGTTCATCAGCATAGAGGGCGTAATCTTCTTTACGGCTTCTATCTCCTCTGCCGTATAGCAGTGTCCTATCAATGCATCAAAATCTTTCTTACCGAAGTACAGATGTCTTGTGTATGTACCTTTTGGGTGGATATAGGCATCGGGGAACGGTGTGAACGTATCTTTTGCTTCTTGTTGTAATTGGCGAAACAGCGGTCTATTGCTTTGAGGCGTGATGGTGGCAAGTTGTGCTTTGGCTATCGCAGCGCAGGCTTTGCATCGTTCGCTGTTGGCATCGTAGGCAAGGCGGAGGTTATTGGTGCAGCCTGCACAACCCTTGGGCAGGTAGGGGTGTTTGGGCGGGAATACCTTTTGCTGCTTGCCCGGGTTGAAGCGGAATATCTGCTGCCTGGGGCTGGCAGTGGCGGCTTTGCCTGCGGCAATGGCTTGCTTGCTGTCGCTGACAGGATACTTGCCTCGGCGTACCTGCACCGCAGTGCAGCGGCAGTTCCAGCCAAGGGGCGGCAGGAAGTTGTCCCAAAAGGGGTCAGACAAGGGCAAGGTGGTGTTGTGTAGCGCGGCATGCGCATCGCGTACCTTCTCATCACCCGCGGTGCGGTATTGCAAGAGGTAGCGGTCGCCGTCCTGCTCAAAATCGCTCCACTTGACCGCCATCTGCGCACTCTGCACGGCGAAGTTATACTCTGCACGTAGGTAGTTGCGATTGTAGGTCTTGTTGAGGTGCTGCACATCGCGCTGGAAGGTCTCAAAGGGCTTGAACCCGCCGCTGCTGTCCTTCAACAGGCGGGAGGCTTCGCGCAGTTCGTGGTAGGTCTTGAAACCCGAGAAGACAAAGGTGTCTCGCTCCAAAGCCGCCGTCAGTGCGGCAGGGACTTCCTGCGTGATGGACTGCCCGATACCTGTGCGCAGCACCCGATAGGTCTCGTTGATGAGGTCTCGCGCGGGTGGCTCGGAGAGCATCTCCGCCCTGAACCCTCGTTTCTCGTGCAGCCACTTGGCGACCCTGTCGAAGATGCTACTGTTGAACTCGGGCGCGCTATTGTCCTTGGCAAGCGTGAGGTGCTGCGCATCGTAGAGGCTGCCCAATGCGCGGTGGAATTGTCCGTATGTTCCGTCCCCCCTCCTTGCAATATCAGAACTCTTGCGACTTCTGATGTTGCCCGATAAGGAGGGGGTTATGCAAAAAAACGGTCGTCCTCGTTGATATCGGCAAGGGAAGAGAAGTCGCGCCGTCCCGTGATGGGAATACCGTACTTGTCGCGGAAGTACTGCGGGTCGATGTCGTAACCTCCATTGACAAGCATCTGCTCCACGGTGCGCATGTCCTGCGGCGTGTACGCTACGGTGTCGTCCCACTCGAAGCGGTAACCAGCGACAGGAAAGCCGTGCCGCGCCATCAAGGGCAGCAGCTTGCCGTTGACGGTGTTGGCGATAAGTTGCTTATCCTGGTCTACTACGTTCTGGAACACCTCCAGATGCACCTCCGACTGGGAGAGGCTGCTGCCCGAATCGATGGTCATGGTCTGGTTGAGGATACCCTTGCTGATTTCGCTGTTCGCCTTGTCGATGCGCTTGTCATAGACGTTGAAAGCATCACCGCGGGAGGTCTCCTTGATTTCGATGTCCGTGCCCTCTTGGAACACGCCGTAGAAGTTCGCACCCATGCTCGCCAGCATCCTGCCTATCTTACTGCGTTCGCCCTGGTCGTTGGAGGTGGTGCGGGCGATACGGATAGGCATACCGAAGACCTCGCCAAAGGAGTCCCAAAAGGCAAGCATATTCTTCTTGCTCAATGCCGCGGGGGCGCATTTGAGAAGCAAGCCGAGGTCGTTGGGGCGTCCGATTTCGATACACCACATCGCCAGTTCACCCTCCCGATAGGAGACACCCGCACTCGGGTCGTCGTGCTGATGACGGACAACAACGCCGTATTCGGGTATGACATGGCGGCGGGGAACGAGTTGCACATACTCGAAACGCAGCGTGCCCGCGGGCGACTTGACGGGTGCGCCGAACTCAACGAGCGAATGTCCGTAGTAGCGGCTATCGAGGATATATTCCATAAACTCGGCAAACCACTCCGATTGGAGGAGTTCCGTCACGCGCGGGTTTTCCTTGCCCGCCTGGTCCACTAATTTGAATGCCCCCTTGGTTGCCATACCCTTGCGCTGACCAATGCAGCCCGTGAGATGCAGGTCTATCTCCACATCGGTGTAGATGTTGAGCAAGGGTATACGGTTGGGGTGCTGCACGTTGATAGCCTGCTGCCACGCGGCACGCCATTTGCCGACATCCTGCTTGGTAAGCATCTCGGTTTGACGCTGCAAGTCAATGAGTATACTGTTGGCTTGCTTGCGATCGATACTGCGGCTTGTACGCAATGCCTGCCGCATGGCAGGAGCAAGCGGGTCGCGGCTGAATAAATTAGTTAGTATTCCCATATCAGTAATCGTATTGAGATTTGTTGATACCTCCGTATAAGACGGGTGTTCCGATATCCTCGCCAGTTGCCTTGTCGGTCAAGGTGGGTAGGTCGGGCGTTGCCTTGCCTGCCTGCACGTCGCGCAACCATGCTATCGCTGCCTTGTAGCGTGTCTCGCGTATCTCAAAGCCGATACGCTTGGGCAGCCATGCGATGAGGTGGTAGAGGGCGACATCGCAGGTGAGCATGACCAACTGCGGGTTGCGGGCATCGTCGGTTTGCGCAAATGCCTTGGCGATGTCGTAGCGCGAGCGGAGGTAACTGCTAACCTCCTCGATGGCGTAGCGAATGGCACGATGAAGGTTGCGGGTGTCCTGCTGGTGGATGGTGGCGAGGGTATTGTCATCGCAGACCGCTTTGAAATCTTCGTCTGTCAAGAAAGCCATTGTTGTAAAGTTTGAGAGGTGATACGTCTGGAATACACATCTTGCCATTTAAGGTCTACACGGAACACACCTTGCTGTCTCGCTCTGCGGAACGAGGAACGGTTCATCAGATAAGGCGTACCGCAGAGGTTTGCTACGATATACTTGTCCTTGGTGCGATGTCTGTTGCGATGCTCGCACAAGCGTAGGGCGTACTTGAAACGCCAATACAGGAGGAGGTTTTGGATAAATCTTACCATAGGTATTTGCTGTTGTGGTAGCGACCTACGATAGGCTCATAGGTCGTCTGCCGAGTTCGTTGTTGTAGTTTGTAGATAGCCCCTTCGTCGGCATCGGGTGCGTCATCGTGCCCTGACATACCTTTCTCAAAGGCGAGGGTCTGCTCTAATCCAGCCAGCATATCCGGGTCGTTCTTTTTTGCCTCGTTGTAGAAGACAAAGCCGCGTTCCCATAGGGGCGAGATAGCCTCGATGCGCTGGAACTTGTCGGGCTTCTTGCGCTTGTCGGGGATGATAGGCAACTGGTAGCCACGCTGCTCGCCCTCACGCGTGAACTCGTCCAAGATGATGTCCTGCATGAAGTTCGCCTCCATGTAGAAGGTGGCTGCTACGTTCTGCTGGTGCAGTCGCTCGTAGAGGTCGTAGAGCCAGCGCACCATCTCCACCACCGTGCATTGGCGGACGAAAGCAGTGATATGGTGGAGTTCGCCCGACTTGGTCTTGCCCCATAACTTGGCGGCTTTGTAGTCGTTCTTGGTGGTGGGTTTGAAAGAGGGGTCTATATATAGCACCAACTCCGCATAGTCGCGCAGCGGCAGCATTCGCTTCCAGCGTATCCAGTCGGCACGGAACACCGCACCCTCGGTGATGGGGTTGTTCATATACTCCTTCTGAAATGCACGGTAACCCATGAACTGCTGCATCTCGGCAATGCGCTCGGGTTTCCAAAAGTCCTTCCACGAGGGATTTCCGTCCTTATCCACCACATTGACCTGGCTGACAAACACGCCTTTGGTGGCGGCGATATTGGCAAGTATGGAGCATTTGCTGATGAGGTTACCCACCATAACGAACCGCCCGCCATTCGCACCGAAACAGCCGAACAACGCCTCTTTGACCCAGTCGGTCATCTTGCTGACACGGCTGTCGTTCTTGCAGAGTTCGTCGTCATCGAGGTCGTCGATAACGATGTAGTCGGGGCGGTTGTTGCGGTGGCGCAGACCACGCGGCGACTGTCCGCGACCCAAGGCGAAGAAGGCGCAGCCATCGGCGGTTACGAACTTGCCCTCCTGCCAATCGCCAGCGTTGTACTGTTTGCCGAAGTCGTGGATATAGCGTTTGTTGTATTGCAGTTCCGCTTGTATATCTCCAAGCAGGGTGTTGGCATTGTCTTCGCTCTTGCCTCGTCGGAACCGACTCCATGAAAGAAACGCGCTGTACGCGTTTGGCACTCCGTCGTTTCCTCCTCTTCGACAAAGAAAATCCTGCCTGTCGGCATTCGTATTTTCTTTGTCGAGGGGTGCAACACAAAACGCGGCGTCCGCCGAACCGATGTTGCATCATCAGAGTCGTCCTTTCGTTTAAGTGCCTTTTCCTCTCCGACACTTCTTTTTGTTTCGCGCCAGTGTCCCCACCGCCCACGTTGCTAATCGCACCATTCCCCGCGCTATACGAATGATACAATATACCATCATCAACTTACTGCCTTTCATTTTCGCGATAAACCGTTTTTCTTGTTTGCAACGGCAAAATTACTGCTTTCCCGGTGTGTTTGGTGTCTATGATGTACAAACCTGTCCAACCTGTCGACACTTCGTCCGTTTTGTCGTATTAAAATTTGTCTATTTCCGTTTTTTTTACTATCTTTGCACTCGTTGTAACGCTTTCTAACCTTTTACACCTATCAAAATGTCATTATGTCATTGAGCCGTAACAGACGGGTACTTACCGAGTATTGACCAAGTATCAAAAGAAATTTTAACATTGCCATATAGTTACTGCTACCAGCACCACCACTGTCATTTTGCTACAAAACCGCCTTAATACATACTTTTTATGTGAACGTTTCGATTAAGCGAGTGTAGAGCAATTCCTTATTAAACCCACATTGTAAAACGACGTTTTGCAATGTGGAGAGGAGGGATGACGTAGTATTTGACGCACAAGGTGCATCCCGTAAGCGTAGTCTATCCCGACGAGCCGGGCGCGAGCAAGGTCGAACAAAATTCAACCTAATTCAACCTATTCAATTCCTTAATTTATGAAGAAAGATTTTTATTTGGTTCGTCAGCGCGACCGCGCTATCTGCCAGCATTTTTGGCAACTTATCCGCCAAGGGATGCCTTGTATGCGTGCGTACTCCCACACGGCACAAGCCTACTATTTGAGTGAGAAACGTGTCCGTGATATCGTCCGCGAGCAGCGAAATCCGCGTAATGCAACGTTACGTTGACAACACAAAAATACGCTTTTTTTACTCTTTTGCACACTATGGACAACAGCCTGCGCCGAAAAGCAGTACCTTTGTCGTCGAAAGTTGAGCCGCTATTGTAATGTGCTTGCGCACACCGGCCGCTTCACAACTTTCTTCTCTTCAAAACGTAAAAAGTCTTTGCCTTTGTCCGTTTTGATAAGATAAAATGCTTTTGTGGTGGCGAGGTAGCGCGCGACAGCACCATGACGAAAGGCGATAATCACAGTATGAACCATTAAACCTTTATTTAACTATGGCAAGAATGACCTATGTTTTTCCCGTAGCCGATGTATGCGGCAAGTTGGACAAGAAAAGCAATTTGATGTTTGCCCACCGTGGCGACACGAAGTACAGTGTAATGCGCGGCAAACGCACCAAGCCTTTCACGGCAGAGGAACTGGCGCGTCAGGCGAAGTTCAGTGCCGCGGCAACCGCCACGCGTGCACGTCTGCAAGACCCCGCGCAGTCGGTAGCCGACCAGAAGGCGTTTGCGGCACAATCCCAGTACAAGACCTTGTACCAGTATGTATTCAACCAGGAGTACAACAAAGCCTAAGCCTGCGCGACACGTTTCATAGTTCTTGTGTTATTCTGTTGTTTTTGTTTTCCGCAAGCGTGTAGCCTTCCTACACGCTTGTTTTCATTATTGCACCGACCGCGAGACGGGCGAATGAAATTCAAGAGTTGGGAGAGCGAGGTCATTGCGGCTATCGTCAATCAGATGACTGCCAACAACGAGTTGGGTGCAGACCCCGAAGATAGCGCAGACAAAGGTGTGGAGTGCGTAATCGACTACACGCAGAACGTGGCTGCCACTAATCGGATAAATATCCAACTGCGTGTGAAACCGTACGGCTATGCGAAGTACATCCATGTGGAACTTGGATTTAGCGTAATCCAATCTTAAAAAACGGAATAAATCATGAAGATAATAAACGGACGACAGTATGAATTTGCCGACATCTCGCTCATCATGGGCGGTCGTGATGTCGTGGGCTTGCGCGGTATCAAGTACAGCGAGAAACAAGAAAAGGAAGTGCTCTATGGCAAGGGCAACCGCCCATTGAGTGTGCAGAAAGGCAATATCAGTTACGAAGGCGAGGTGTCGATGACGCAGAGCGAGGTAGAGACCTTGCGACTGCTGGCACGTCAGCAGACAGGACGCAGCAGCGTCATGGGCTTGACGCTGAACGCCATCGTGGCATACGGCAACCCGCTGAAAGGCGATATGATGATTACCGACCGCCTGTACGGCATCCAGTTCACCGAGGATGCCAAGGAGATGAAACAAGGCGACAAATATATGGAGGTGACGCTTCCATTTATCTGCACCGACATTGAGTATCAAACCATCTAAAACAGAATACAATGACAGAAGTATCGCAACAACAAATCGCCTTGTGGAAGGCAAAGTATGGCAATGTGTATCGTATCCTTGTGAAGGATGCGGAAGGTGGCGACAAGGTGTGCTATCTGCGCAAGCCAAGTCGCCAGGCTTTGGGCTATGCCTCGCAGGCAGCCAAGGACAACCCGCTGAAGTTTAACGAGGTGCTCCTTAACGACAGTTGGTTGGATGGCGACGAGGAGATAAAGACCGACGACACACTGTTCCTCAGCGTGAGCGGCAAGATAGCCGAGTTGGTCGAGGTCAAGGAGGCGGAACTGGAAAAGTTATAAGGGCTGCCGAGGTATCGGACACGGAGCATGTGCGTATGGTGAACGCGCAACTGCGTTACTATATGCACATCGCCGACCCCGACAGCCTGACGGACGAGGAATGGGCTATGCGGTTCAGAGAACTCGAATGGATACGAAAGAGCGAGGCGGAAGCCAATAAAGGGCAATAAAAATGCCCGCATCACAGCGGGCAGAGGATATGTAGAACAAATAACTGCGTTAAGAAAACTCCTCCCATAGGGCTTTCCACCAAAGTACCAACAAGCGAATAACCCACCAAGTAGTACCAATGATAAGTGCCCATCCGACAATAAAGGCAAGAATTGATGCAATCATAATTTCAGTTTTTTGATGAATTTATTCCGACATTGCTTTCCAAAGCATTACGAATAAATCAATCAATGCATACACCACTCCTACAAAAAATGCCCATCCAAGGATAGTACCAATAATTGAAATAATCATAATTTGTCTTTTTTTGATGGTTTGTTGCCACAAAGATAGCAAAAATAATCGACATTACAAAATAAAATCCGAAGAAAACGCAATTTTTCTGCGTTTTACCATAAAAAAGATGTCTTATGACTCAAAATAACCTGACATTTACCCTTAATTTGGAAGGTAACCTCCAAGATAACCTGCAACGCTCCATAAAAGGAGTGGCAAATCTCAATGGTGAGTTTTCCAAAGCACAAACGTTTTTAGAGCGCATCCGAGATAAGGCAGTTGCATTCAATCAACTTTCCGATTTTGTAGGTAAAATTGGTCAGGCATTCTCTTCGATCAACGCAGCAGGTATGACCAGCGAGTTGCAGAAAATGAACATGACCACCCTGTTTCAAGGTAACGCGGAGGCAGCGGAGGATATGTATGCACGCATCAGTCATTATGGAAAGGTTACTCCTTACGACAAGGCTGGCTTGATAGATGCGCAGAAGACGATGATGTCGTTTGGCATTGAGGGCGAGAAATCATTTAAGGTGCTCAAGCAGATAGGTGACATTGCTATGGGTGATGCAGCCAAGATGCAGTCGCTCTCGCTGGCTTTTGCGCAGATGTCCTCATCAGGCAAACTCAATGGACAAGACTTGATGCAGATGATAAATGCGGGTTTCAACCCACTCAATGAGATTGCCAGGAAAACAGGTAAGTCGATGGCTACGCTCAAAGAGGAAATGTCCAAAGGGGCTATCTCGGTATCGATGGTAGAGGAGGCATTCGCAGCTGCTACCTCGCAGGGTGGTTTATTTTACCAAGCCATTGACAAGGCATCGCAGACATCTGCTGCTAAAATGGCAAGCATCAAAGACAGCATTGAAGAGGTAAAAATCAAAATCTTTGAACTTGCAAAAACTCCCTTGCTATATTTGCAAACTTTATCACAAGTTACCGCTGAAATTACACCTTTACTTTCCTTGCTACCGATAATAAATAGTGGCATACGTAAACTATCTACCCATATAGGAAATACTCGTTTGCAAATGGCATTGTTGAAAATGGAGGTAAGAACCGCTGGCGGTTGGTTTACGGCAATGGGTAAGTTAGGTGCTGCTGCCTGCAAGATGATAAGCAAGGCAATAATGTCGATACCCATCATCGGGTGGATAGCCGCGGGCATTACCGCTGTGGTGGCTGCCGTCACTCTATTATGGCAGAAATGCGAGGGCTTTCGTGTAGTGGTGATGGGTGTGTGGCAAGTCATCAAAGATGGCGCAGTGGCAATATGGAATGTGGTGCGCGGTCTATTTACGGGAGTGGGTGCAGGCATAGGCTGGCTATGGGACGCTGTTACCAATACGATAGATAGTATTATGTCGGACGTGCGAACACTCTTCGCTTGGATAAGGAATGCAGCACATAGCATCCACACATGGCTCAATAATACCATCTTCGCCCCTATCGTGCATTGGTTTGAGAATCTCTGGACAAATACCATTCGTCCGCTATTGGATAAGGTGATAGCAAAGTTAGGAGCCGTATTTCGCCCTATCATTGACCTATGGAACAAAGTCACGGGTAAGGTAGTATCATCGTATGCGACAGGTGCGGCAAAAGGGCATGCCAATTGGGCAAGCGACCATACGTCCTCTATCGGCACGAATGCCGCCCTTATCAATGCGGTATCGGGTGGTCAGCAGGCAGGAACATTGGACGCGGGGAGTCAGACGGCACAATCGACCGAAACTGTTGCTACGGGAGGCAGACGCAGCACCAACGTTTATATCCACCTCAAAGACCTTGTGGGGACAATCAACTTCCAAGGTACATTGGCAGAGAAACGTGAAGACATGGAACGCAGCGTAGCCGAAGCGATGTTCCGAGTACTTAACATGGCACAAAGCAGCATATCGTAATTATGAAGACATCCTGGTACATAGATTTTGCACAACCTATACATTTACCTCCTTTTTGGCTCAACAACCCCACCATTGTGCCGCCCTTGGACAGTGCGGCGGAGGGTAGCGGCAACGAGGAGTTATTGTCCACGCTACCCGCATGTCCTCTCAAGATGAAATGGGCGAGCGAGAGCGGATGGTGGCAACTGCCCATCGAACCCGTGGTGAGCATCAACAGCAAGAACAACATCGTGAAGCGTAGCGTGCTCAAAGCGGGCATAAACGACAGCGAGCGGCGCGGCACGGTCAAGGAACTGTGGTCGCAGGACGACTACGAGATAGCCATATCGGGCATCTTCATCTGCAAGGATAACAAACTGCCTGACGGGGATATTCGCCGCTTGCGGGCATACTGCGAAGGGCGCGAAGCCGTGGAGGTGCAGTCGCCTCTATTCACGCTATTCAATATCCGCCGAATAGCCATCGAGAGTTACGAGTTCCCATTCACCAAAGGTATCGAAAACCAGCTATTCGTCATCAGAGCGACCAGTGACGATTTCAACGACAAACAACTTCTAATAGCAGACTGATATGTTGGCAATGGCGCATAAAATACGCATCGGACGTTACCGCTTGGGTATGGTAAGCAGCGTGTCTGTCAAGCGGAGCGTGGAGACGCTCTGCGACACTGCCGTGATAGTGCTGCCTGCCACCTATATCAACCGCGCGATAGACATCGAGAGCCGTCTGCACGAAGGGGATAAGGTAGAGATACAATTGGGCTACAATGGCAGTCTTCAAACGGAGTTCAAAGGGTATTTGAAAGCCATTAAAACGGACGACGGTGCTATCACCTTGGACTGTGAAGATGCCATTTACCTCTTTCATCAGGCACTCGCGAACAAGGAGCATAAGCATATCACGGTCAAGAGCCTGCTCCAAAGAGTAGTGCAGGAGGTGGACCGTTCCTTCGCGGTGCAGTGCGACTACAACTTTACCTACGACAAGTTCGTCATCAAGGATGCCGAGGCGTGGGATGTCCTCAAAAAAGTGCAGGACGAGACCAAGGCAAACATCTACTTCCGAGGCAACACCCTGCACTGCCACCCACAGTACAGCGAGATAGCCGAACCGCGTGCCGTGGTATATGACTTTGCCGTGAACATAGAAAAGTCTAACCTCAAATACAAGCGCGCCGATGCGCGGAAGTACTTGGTAGAGGTAGAAGGCATTGGGCAAGACGGCAAGCGTATCAAGACGACCATCGGCAAGACGGGTGGCGAGAAACGTAGCGTCAAAGTGTATGGCGTGACCGACCAAGCCTCGCTTATGCAGCGTGCCAAAGAGGAACTGGCATTGGGGGTCTATTCGGGTTTCGAGGGCAGTTTCACAGGCTGGTTGCTACCTTACTGCGCACCTTCCTATAAAGTGGAACTGCGCGACCAGGACTACCCATACAAGAATGGCAACTACTACGTAGTCGCCACCGAGGTTAAGTTCTCGTCATCGGGCGGAGAGAGAACAATAACGATAGGCAAAAAAATAGGTTAATTGGCATGCGGGTTATAATCAACATACTTTATCGTAAAGTCTTCGCCATAGTCCACGAGTTGTATGGTAAAGTCCTCGTTATACTCCACGAACTGCCACTCGCCGCATTTCTTCGCCGTGCGCTCCACCTTCTGCACATCAAGGTCGGCGTTGTACGTAACCACCTTCACCTTGAAATCGGCGTTGTACTGTACAATCTTGACTCGTCCGAACAGTTCTGTGTTGTTGCAAGAGCAATCGGAGATAGGCGAACTGCTGCATAAGACGAGCGCGAGAACCAGGCATAAATAGGGTTTCATAGACATAGAAATATCGTTTATAGAACAGCAACAAAAATTATTCCAAAAGCATATAGTATGGATATATACGGCAAAATAGCACAAGCCATCAAGGGCATCACGGGGGCGGGACAAGCACCCATCTTCCCTGCAAAGGTCAAGTCGGTCAGCGGCACGACCTGCACCGTTGTAGTGGATACCTTGGAACTGACCGATGTGCGCCTGCGTGCGGTGGTCAATAACGAGCAGGAGCAGTTTCTCGTCACGCCCAAGGCGGGTAGCCATGTCCTCGTGGCTGACCTCTCGGGCGGCAACTACCGCGACTTAGCAGTCATCGCGTTCAGCGAGGTGGAGAAGATAGAAATCAGCACCTCCGCCGAGGTGGTCTTCAACGGAGGAGAGAATAAGGGTCTGGTCAATATAGCAGACTTGCACAGCCGTCTGCAAGCCCTCGAACAGGCATTGAACAGCCATACCCACACCGTCAGCGCATCGGGATTGGGCAATATGGGAACTCCTGTCGAGGTAACGGGTACAGCCGCCAAGATAACCACCTCCAGCACACAGTTCCAAGGCAACTACGATGCCTACGAAGACAGCAAAGTAAAACACTGAACGACCATGGTAGGAATACAATGCACGAATGCCGGCAATGGACAAGGCTACGACCTGCTGGTGCAGGACGGTAGCATAGTGGTGGGCGAGACCACCGCGCAGAACCAAGCCTTTATCCTCATGGCACATAAGGGCGATTACAAGGAACACCCACTCCTCGGCGTGGGACTGACGGACATCCTCAACGGCAACGACTTTGCTGCATGGCAGCGCGAGATAACCGAACAGTTGGAAGCGGACGGACAGCGAATAACCCAATTAGAACTCACCGCGCAAGGACTGACCCTTGCCGCAGAATACAAATAACTATGCGAAAGATAGACGAAATCATCATTCACTGTACTGCCACCCCCGAGGGAAGAGCCGTCACGGTGGCGGACATAGACCGCTGGCACAAGGCACGCGGTTGGAAAGGGATAGGCTACCATTATGTGGTCTATCTGGACGGCAGCGTACACATAGGGCGTCCTATCACGGAGGCAGGTGCGCACTGCCAGGGACACAACGCCCACAGCATAGGCGTGGTCTATGTCGGTGGACTGACCACCTACGGCGAACCCGCCGACACACGGACTCCCGCGCAAGTAACAGCACTGCACGCCCTCGTCAGGGATTTACGCAAACGTTTCCCGCAAGCCGGCATCCACGGACACCGCGAGTTTGCCGACAAGGCGTGTCCCTCGTTTGATGTAAGGAAGTGGAGAGAGGAGGTGAGCCTATGACCACCTTTGAAATCATCAGCCTTGTGCTCAATATCCTGTTTGTCAGCGGTGGCATCGTCACGCTCTTCACGCTGAAAGCCACCCGCCACAAGGCGGAAGCCGAAGTCAGTGCCACCGACGCGAAAGCAGAAGGCATAGAACTGACCAACGACGAAAAAGCATCTCAAATCATCTTACAATATGTTGTCGACCCCCTTAAAAAAGAAATCAGTTATTTGCGCAAGGATGTGCGTGCGCTCAACCGCGCCATTGCCAGGATTAGCGACTGTCCTCATGCTGACGACTGTCCTGTTCGCCGCGAGTTGCAGAACCGCGAAGACGGCGAGCCAAACAAATGACCGTTCGCGTGTGGACAGCACGACAAACCTTACCATGCAGTTCATCAGCACGACGGAACAGCAGCGCACGACCACCGTTGCCGACCTGTCGCATGCCGTGCAGGACATCGAGGAGACCGTTGTGGAGACCCTTTGGAGCGCACCCGACAGCACAGGTAGGCAGTACCCCACGCAGACCAAGGCGACCACACGGCGGCAGGTAAGCCGTCAGCGGAACGACCGCACGACGACCGAGACTGTGGAGACCGCCATTGCTGCGCATGCCGACATCAGTGCGTGCGAGACGACCCGGCGCACCAACGACATCACTTCCACCTCCACAGAAGAGACGAAGACGCGCACACCCGCATGGCTCGTCACGTTCATCGCAGGTATCCTCGCTATCGTATGTATTGTCATTCTACTAATCCTAAAACGATACAGAATACTATGACCGTAACCGTAACACCCCAGCAAAGTATCCTGGACATTGCCTTGCAGTACAGTGGCAGTATAGAGGCGGCCTACGACCTCGCAAGCCTCAACCATTGCGCCCTCACGGACGACCTCTATGCAGGCGAGCAACTGACACTGCCTTCGGTACTTGATGCGCGCACCGTGCAGCATTACACGACCCATCGCATTCTGCCCGCAACGGGTATTACTTCCGAAGAGATAGAGCAAATCAAAATCGGCGGCATCGGCTACTGGATTATAGAACAAAACTTCATCATATCATAACACTATGGCACGCACCATCACCTCAATCAAGAACGAACTCACTGCCGCCTTCATGTCTGACAAGCAGTTACAAGCCGCCTACGGCTGGCAGGATAACGCCACCTTCGACAAGACATTCAGCAAAGTCTCTATCGAGTCGCTATTGCTCTATATCGTCGCCGCCGCTATCTGGACGCTCGAGAAACTCATGGACACCCATACGCAGGAGGTACAAGACTACATCGCCACGATGAAGCCCCATTCGCTGTGCTGGTACACAGAGAAAGCCCAAGCCTTTCTCTACGGTTTGCCGCTCATCGACGGCACAGACCTATACGACACCTCGTCCCTCACGGATGACGAGATAGCCGAGAAGCAGATTGTACACCATGCTGCCTGCTCCGAGAATAACGCCACACTCTATATGCGTGTTGCCAAGGTCGGTCCAGCACCGCTTACCGAGGACGAGCGCACCGCATTCCTCGCCTATCTGCACGAGGTCAAAGACGCAGGTGTCCGTATCGATGTCATCAGCCAGGAGGGCGACTACCTGCGCCTCGCACTCACTATCTACTACAACCCCATGCTACTCAACGCGTCAGGCACCTCGCTCAGCGATGGTTCACAGCCCGTGGAGGACGCCATACAGCAGTATATCGAGCGCCTACCATTCGACGGTGAGTTCCGCACCAACAGCCTTGTGGATGCCCTGCAAGCCGTGCCAGGCGTGGAGATGGTAAGCATCACACAGGCGCAGCACTGCGAGGACGGTATTAACTACAAGCCTGTGGAAACCTATTGCAAACCCGTGGCAGGCTACTTCCAGTACAACCGTGACGGCAAGCCCACCGCCACCATAACCTACAAGCCCTATGGTCAAGATTGATTATACTAAACTCGCCGTCCTGCTACTCCCCACCTTCCTCCGTGGTAGCCGCCTCATCAGCCTTATGCAGGTACTCATGCAGCCTCTCCAACGTCTGCACGACAGCCTGCAGACAAACCACGCGGCGCGGCTCTATCAACTGCAACACACCGCGCAGATATGCCATATCAAGCAGGCACTCAACGATGCGTTCGGCATCACGGACTATCAGTGCGGTTTCGAGATACAGGACATCGACGCACGGGGTGAGTGGCTGATGACCTATGACGAGACAACTGCCTTTGAAGACAACCACCTCATAGCACACGATACAGCGCAGGATGTGCTCTCCGACGAGAGCACCATAGCCGTCATCACGCAATCCTTCACGGTATTAGTGCCGACGGAGATATGGACAAACCCCGACAAGATGACGCAGGTGCGATACCTTACCAACCGGTATCGTCTTGCCTCCCGCTTGCCCTACTACGCCCGCAGAAACTAAAACAAAGTGTAAGCGTTTCCCTTCTGATACCTATCATAGTGTAACAGCGGAGACGTAGCCGACAGGTAGCGGAGAAGTAGCGGAGAAGTAGCGGACAACTCAAAGCCATACTTTAAAGTACAAAAGAAAGCATTCTGCCCATTTTTCGCGCATTGTGTCAGACGGACATAGCCATGCACCCAACGCGATAAACCACTAAATCATACAACTTATGAACACTCAACAATTCAAAAACAACGGACATTCCAAGTTCCCCATCTCCACCGACACACTCGACTTCATGCAAGAGCAAATCAAGTTCCTGCAAGAGTTGACCCGCGCTGTCGGACAAAACGTGATTATTCAACAACCGACTGCCTCTAAGGACGGACTCGTCATCTTCAATGGCGAACTCTTGCCACTGCAAGGAGACCCCGACGAGTCCTATATTGAAGTCATTTCGACCTCGGAGGATATAACGGCACTCGGCGAGACCTACCAAGGGGCTCGCATACGACGACACGCCTCTTACACCGGCACATTAAAAGGAAATGCAAAGGATGTGTATGATTTTAATGACTTTGGTGGCAAATCGCTCGCAGACGTCAGAAAGTACCTCACGAAACTCCGTTACCACGCCGTCCCCAAAGGCACTATCGTGATGTGGTCAGGTAGCATCAATGCTATCCCCACGGGCTGGTCTCTGTGCGATGGGCAAGTGGGAACTCCCGACCTACGCGGGCGGTTCATTGTCGGCTACGAAGAAGAAAGTGATGATTACGGTACGATAGGCAATACAGGAGGCGCCGAAAAAGTGTTGCTTACCGCCAATCAGAGTGGCTTACCTGCACATAGCCATGGTATCACTATCAAAGAATCAGGTGCACACACCCACGGCATCGCCACGGGTACTGCTACCACCTCCACTGCTGTTGGTGCGCAAAAAGCCAACAACGAATATGGCGGTTTCAATACGGCATCTGCTGGTACGCACACCCACAGCGCGACCATCAACCCGGTCGCCGCACAACAAGCAAGGAGTCCGCACGAGAACCGTCCGCCCTACTACGTGCTTGCCTATATCATCAAGACAACCGATGTACCGACCCTCTAACACAGATATACTATGATACAGACCATTCAACAACTCAAAGCGTGGTTTCAGAAGGGCTGCAAACCCACAGCACAGCAGTTCGCAGACCTCTTCGACTCGTATCGCCACAAGCAAGAACCTGTCCCACAGCAAGACGTCGATGGACTGCTCGATGCACTGGCGCATAAGGCAAACAGCAACCATACACACAGCGGCTACCTTGCCGCCAGTACATTCAATGACTACAAGGCGGAGACCACCGCCACGGTGGAGACCCTGTCGGACAGAATAACCGAGCATACCCACTATATCGAAAACGAGGTAGATACCCTGCGCGCCGAGAATGCCGACCTGCAACAGCAGTTGGAAGGACGTGTGGCAACCGTGGAGACCACTGCCAATACAGCCGACCAGAACGCACAAGAGGCATTGCGCCGACTGGATATACTGGACGGAATAGATATAGATGCTATCCGGCAGCAGTTGGATGCTATACCCCGAGTGGCGAAAGATACTACGGAAGGCATCTTGAATGGCATCACGCTGAACGGCGTG
>X363_Desmarests_Spiny_Pocket_Mouse__coassemble_643_pt1 | contig 18793 bp, 17 predicted proteins | sample X363_Desmarests_Spiny_Pocket_Mouse__metabat2_low_PE_030 | metagenome-assembled genome bin X363_Desmarests_Spiny_Pocket_Mouse
GAACCGCAAATACGAAGAACTATGGCAAAGCCTAAACAACCTACGGAGGTAGCCCCGAATATGATTACAGAGGTAGGTAAGGATATGACTGCGGAGTTAGAAAAGGAGAGAAAAACGAATGTAGCCTCAAATACGAGCAACGGAAAGAGCAGCATCCCCCTCCGTGTATCCCAAAAGAACCTGCCGATTTTCACAGGCATCAACGCGCGCTACACCCCCATCCCCCGCTTCCATCCCGCCTGCAAACACTGCTGACTGCTACAAAACAAGCCACCTCATTAGGGTGGCTTGTTAGTTCGTTAGTGGCTATTTCAAAACATATATCTTTACTACAATGCGCTATTCCTATTGTTTCTTTTGGTTTAGATAGAAATCCCAATTAAAGAGATTGTATAATTTCTCATTGGCTTCCCATATCTTTGAGTAATCTCGGAAAATATAAGTATCGGTCGTTTGAAGATTAGAGGGTGTGGCATGATTGAGCATTTCATGTACTGTCATAAAGTCTATACCACATACATTTCTCGCAAGAGTTGCCATTGTATGGCGTGCAGCATAAAAAGTATAATCGCCTATCAAATAACCATATTTCCCGTTGCAATTTTTCTCTAATCCTATCTTTATAAAATAGTGATGTATAAACCGTGTAAAATACCCGCTCCTTGCCTTATCTCCAAATGATATGAGGTATGTATTATCTCCACTATATTTATCCAATATAATCCTCCCTGCCTCTGGTACTCTCACTTGCATATCAGCATTCTCGCCAGATTGACGCGCTATTTTCTTTCTTCTATAGTACAATATACCATTTTTATATTGTTCTTTTTTCATTGCCAAAAAGTCTGCCGTATTCGTACCAAAGCACAAAAATGACAATATAAACATATCCTTTGCAAAGTTGGAATACCAAGTACCTGCGTAAGGACAGTCTATTAACCTCTGCATCATTTCAACTGTAGTTATAGCATTATCCTTTTGTTTAGTCTTTTGAGGTAATTCTATCAAATCAAATACACCATACCTAACAATAACCTCTCCTAATACGTTACTGTTCAATCTTTTTTGTGCATAATGATACGCAGTTTTCAGTAGACCTATATACGAAATCTTTGTATTATTTGATAGGTCTTTTAGATACTCGTAATATGACAAAAATAACTGTGGTGTGATTTCAGAGAAATACAAAACCTCTTTACCATAGAATTTCTTAAACTTATCAAATGCACTTGTATGAAGTTCTGCGGTATGATACCGTTTCTCTTTATTTGTTTCGTCAATATATTTTTGCCACCATTCAAAAAAATCAACGTCAGCAGTTTTTGCATTAAGAAGTCCTACATATTCTTGGATACTTAAACTTTCTCCTGCAAATCCTATATTCAAGGCTGTTGCTCTATACTCTTTTATCTTTTCATCTATCTTGTCCATCAAAGACAAGTCTTTTATCTTAAATCCACGAGTAATTTGTTTGCTTGTTACATAGAATGGCGTGCCTATGTCTTTGTACTTACGATTGTGAGTTACTCTTATGAAAACCCTATACGTCCCATCACTCTTTTTGTAATGACTCACGACAGCCTTAAATGTAGCCATATTATTCTCAAACAATTCTCAAGCATCAGCGTTAAAAAATTCAACTCCGACTTGAATTTGTTATACTATTGTAACTTTCAAAAGTCATCAAATAAGCCTAAAATACTGGAAATGCGAAACTTACTATTTTTACATTAAAACATGTAAGCCATAGTAGTATATTTGTTTAATGATTAGTAAACGCTACCCGTTTGATGCGCAAACGTTGCACGCTTTGGCAGTGCAGAAACATATCGCACAACACCGCTGCAAAGGTACGACATTTTTTTGACAGTACCAAACAAAGCATACATTTTTTGCAAAATAACGCAATTTTTGCCCATTTCGGAGCATCTTACCCGCCATTCTGACTCCACGAAACATCGTATGCAATGACGCGGACTTACCACATAGAAAATAACTTTTGCACAATCATTCCACAAAAACGCAAAAGCAATCACAAAGGGATTGTTCTTATGCTGTGCTGTTCGGTTGAAATATATTCCTACTTACACCGCCTGACTTACTTTACTTACCCTATATTCCTTCTGTGCCGACCGCAAGAAAAGAAACATACCATTCTTTACGCCATTTTCGATACGATTTTTAACACTTCTTTCCGCGAGGCGGCAGCACCGCAGGCACAAGACAGCCTCACGACCGTTAGCAAAAGCGGGCAATATTAATAACCATAATAATGCTGTAAAACGGTTGCCATTGCATAGGTGCCTTTTCCATACACATTGTAGAATAAATGTTAAAATTTCTTTCTACTATTTACCCATTGTCCTCCCGTGTACTTATAATGTTGTCCATTGTTCCACGAGCGGTCAGGTAGCGGTCACCTTGCGGTCAAGTCGGGGATACGTAGCCGATTGTTCCACGCTATATAGCACCGATATCGTTAGCATTTTTTATACTTTGCACTTCTTATAAAATCGTCCCTTTAATGGAGCGAGAGCCGAATAGGATTTGCGTATTTCCACAATAATTAGTAATTTTGCAGGCTGTTTTGCAACAAGACACAGACATTTCCCAAGATACACACGATTGGGAAATGTGCTATTGGGCAAAGCGACGCGGCTACAAGCGTGCAGATTATGCGCCCTATCCATAGCATATAAGACACAACCACATACAGCATACCCATTACACGTATTATGCAATATCTACACACCAAAACAATATACATACCTGTATGCATACTGTTGCACATCTTTCTGTCTGTGAGCAACGCGCAGGCTATCCCGCCTGTACGTCCGAAATCGGAAATCGTGCTGACCGAACGCGAAGAAAAACCCCTGCAAGCGCATATCGCCATCGAGAACGGCAGCCGCGAAGACAGCATACGCATGCGGCAGGCTGTGGATAGTCTATCGACCGTTCCGCCAACCCCCACCACCAAGAATACGCAAAGCAAAGCCACCCAGGGCGTAGAGATCGAAATGGACAAGAAGATCATATATCCGCTCTCCTTAGGATTAGCGGAAAGCAACACACTGCGGGAGATATTGGAGTTCATTCCCGAACTGCTGAACAGAGGCAGCGAAGACCTGCTGTCCCATTTCTCCTTGCAGGTGGATGACCAAGATGTGGGGCTCAGTCAAAATGTACTGCTCACCACCTTACGGCTATCCGAGATAGAAAGCATCGAAATAGCGACCTCGCCCACCGCCGCAGCACAGAAAAACGGTGAAGGCGGCGTGATCAACATCCACCTTAAACCCGTTTCAAAAGGCTTGGGCGGAAGCGCAACCGCTGACATATATACCAACTTCCACAATACCGTAAACCTCTCCCCCGCTGTATTCATCAACTACGGCAAGGACAAATGGCAGATACGGACGAGTGCCGTGTTCGAGTATTTCCGCCCCGAGATGCACGAACTGCGCGAGATACACACACGCGGATTGGAAGCGACCAACGGACGGGACACTATCACACAGATAGCCGATACGGCACGTACCCACGACCTACAAGAGACCGCCAAGATACACATCGACTACTATCCGACCACCCAAGACAAACTCACCTTCGTAGTATGGGAGAGTATGCGATGGCAGACCACAGACAACCAGTCCCTTGCCTCCACACAACAGCCCGTACCCACACAGCCCGACCTCTGGCGAGAGACACAGACACCTATCACACAGCAACACGCCAACCACCAAGCGAACGTACTGGCACAAGTAAAATACAAGCACGACTACCTTATGGGCGGTAAGTTTGAAACCAATCTGCTCTACACCTACAACAGCCAGAGTGACCAAAGCACAAAACAATTCCCTACCCTGACCGACTCTATGCTACTCCCCATCCGCGAACAGACGAGAAACACAAACGCTCCTCACGAGATACAATGCAACATCGCCACAAAGCATCCTATATGCCCCATGCAGTTGGGAACATACGACTCCGAGATGTGGCTATCATTCGAACTCAACACCTCCTACAAAGATGCGCACTCCACCCTCTACCAGGAAGGATTGCGCAATCGTACGCTGGACTATGAGCAGCAAATCAACCTGCGTTCGCGCCAACTCTACGTCTCCCCTGTACTGCAATGGGACTACCGCATAGGTGCCTTTCAAGCACAAGTGGGCATACGCTATCAGATGCTACGCAGGCGAATGCACACCGAACAGCAACCCGACTGGCTCAACCACGAACACGACATCACCGCCAACATCAATGCCGTGTGGAAAATCACCAAGGAACACAGTCTGCGTTGGGTTATCGCCCGAAATATCGTCCGTCCCAAAGACGAACAGATATTTCCATATGCCTACTACCTGCCCGCCACACAGGAACTGCTCATCGGCAACGACTCGCTACACGCGGCCTATTTCCACAACATCGGTATCAACTACCTATACCACCACGATTTCTCCCATAATAGCGATGGGCGCATCATCACCAATATAGGCATCGAATACATTCGTGCAGACGGTATGATACGCAAACAGCGCCGCACGTATCCAACACCCTACGGTGTCATCCCCTACAAGACCTACGTCAATCTATCGGTAGGCAATGTCATCAGCACCACCGCCTCTGTGTTCCTTCGGTATCGGATTTTCTCCCTATCGTTCTCTGGCAACCTATATGCCAACCTGCAACAAAGCGGAAACCTGCACAACTACTACTGGTACTACAACCTGTCGCTGACGCCGATATTTGCTTTCCGACACCACTGGACACTATCGGGGAAAATGATGTACAACAGTCCGATAGAGACACAAAACAGCCTGCTTGGCGACTGTTTTTACGTACAACTGCGGCTGAGCAAAGACATTGGAAACTGGAATATACACGCCGAACTGAGCGACCTGTTCGACATACAGACCGTCGACCGCTCCACCACCACCGACGAGCAATATACCATCGGCTCTGGGCAGTCGGTATCCGCCGTGCGGCAGCAAGAAAGCATCACCCGCACATACGACCTATACAAACGCCTGCTGATGCTGGGCGTGGCATATCATTTCTAAGGGGAAAACAAGGCAATGGACAGCACGGAAAATAATTTTACATTTTGATTTGTGTATTCAAAAAAATAGTCGTATCTTTGCCGCAGTTTTGAAAACATAATGCCAAAACACAACGCTGTACATATGAAAAAGGAAGTTCAGTTTAGCCTTGTCTATCGCGACATGTGGCAAAGTAGCGGGAAGTACGTTCCCCGTCGTGACCAGTTAGCAAAGATCGCGCCCGTAATCATTGATATGGGTTGCTTTGACCGTGTGGAAACCAACGGTGGTGCCAGCGAGCAGGTGAACCTGCTATACGGCGAAAACCCAAACCTCGCCGTACGCACATTCACAAAGCCATTCAACGAAGTGGGTATCAAGACACACATGCTTGACCGAGGGCTGAATGCACTGCGCATGAACCCCGTGCCCGCCGACGTACGCCAACTGATGTACAAAGTGAAACACGCACAGGGCGTAGACATCACGCGCATATTCTGCGGGCTGAACGACCCACGCAACATCATTCCCTCCATCAAATGGGCAAAAGAGGCTGGTATGACCGCACAGGCAACCATGTGTATCACCTACTCGAAAGTGCATACCGCGGAATACTATATCAACCTTGCTGAACAGTTGATAGAAGGCGGTGCGCAGGAGATATGCCTCAAAGACATGGCGGGTATCGGACGTCCTGCTATGCTTGGCATCATCGTAGCAGCCATCAAAGAGAAACATCCCGACATCATCATACAGTATCACGGTCATTCGGGACCAGGTTTCTCGGTGGCTTCGATGCTCGAAGTAGCCAAAGCAGGTGGTGATGTGTTGGATGTGGCTATGGAGCCGCTGAGTTGGGGTATGGTGCATCCCGACGTGATAACCATACAGGCTATGCTGCGCGATGCAGGATTCTTGGTGAAGGACATCAATATGAAAGCCTATATGGAGGCGCGCAGTATGACCCAGTCGTTTATTGATGAGTTCCTGGGCTACTGGATAGACCCGCGCAACTCGAAGATGACTTCCTTGCTCGTAGGTTGCGGATTGCCTGGCGGTATGATGGGTTCGCTTATGGCAGACCTCAAAGGTATGCACGCTGCTATCAATGCCAACTTGGTGAAACGTGGCGACAAAGCCTTGTCGGAGGACGAACTGTTGGTGGAACTGTTCGAAGAAGTGCAGCGTATATGGCCGATGCTCGGCACGCCCTGTCTCGTGACGCCGTTCTCGCAGTACGTGAAGAACGCTGCCCTGATGAACCTGTTCTCAAAATCGATGGGCGAAAAGCCGTTCACCCGTATGGATCCCGCGATGTGGGGTATGATACTCGGCAAGTCGGGTAAGTTGCCTGGTGAGTTAGCCCCCGAAATAGTTGAACTTGCCAAAGAGAAAGGCTTTGCGTTCTACACAGACGATCCACAAGCCCTCTACCCCAACGAGTTGCCCCGTTTCATCGAAGAGATGGAGAAGAACGGCTGGGAGCGCGGACAGGACGACGAAGAGTTGTTTGAGTTTGCCATGCACGAGAAGCAGTACCGCGAATATAAGAGCGGGCAAGCCAAAGAGCAGTTCAACAAAGACCTCCTCGAACGTATGGAGAAGGCAGCGAAAGGCGGACAGCAGGTAACTTTCATCTCGGCAGCAGACAAACGCGCGATACTGCACCCCAACGCAGAACCTGTGGAGACGACGCAGGCAGGTAAAGTGCTATGGGAACTGGACTTCAACGCAGACAGCAAAGCCCCTGCATTCGGCACGTTCTACAAGCGCGGCGATGTGGTATGCTACATCGAGACCGCACATGGCATAGAGCCATTGCGGGCATCGGAGCATTGCCGCTTGGTAGCCGTAGAGAAAGAGCAAGGCGCGCGCGTAGCGAAAGGGGACACGGTATGCTGGATGGAACAAGCGGATCTCGTAGAAAACGTGATGACCTCGGTGAAAGAAGCCGCGAAGAAAGTGAAAGACGCCGTGAAAGAGGTTGTTGCACAAGCCGACACAGAGGTGATTGCTGCACCTCGAAGCAAATGGAAAGACGGGATGATTGCAAAACAATAATCTTAACCAAAACAATACCACATGAAAAAGTACAATTTCAATGCAGGACCCAGTATCCTGCCACAAGAAGTGATTAAACAGACGGCTGACGCTGTGTTGGACTTCCAGGGTGAGGGACTCTCCATATTGGAGATAAGCCACCGTGCAAAGTATTTCCAGCCCGTATTAGACGAAGCAGAGGCATTATTCAAAGAACTGCTCGGCATACCCGAAGGCTATCGCGTGCTTTTCTTAGGCGGTGGAGCGAGCCTGCAATTCTGCATGGTGCCCTTCAATTGTTTGGAGAAGAAAGCGGCGTACTTGAACACTGGCGTATGGTCGAAGAAAGCCATCAAAGAGGCAAAAGGCTTTGGTGAAGTGGCAGAGGTAGCCAGTTCGGCAGATGCGAATTTTACGTTTATCCCTACGGACTACAACGTGCCACAGGATGCAGATTATTTCCACATCACGACCAACAACACCATCTACGGTACGGAGATTAACGATGCCAAACTGGCAGACATCTACACAAAGCGCGGCAACGTGCCTTTGGTAGCCGATATGTCGTCCGACATCCTGTCGCGTCCAATAGACGTGGCACAGTACAGCCTTATCTACGGCGGTGCGCAGAAGAACCTTGCCCCTGCGGGTGTAACCTTCGTGATTGTGAAGGAGGAATTCCTCGGACATGTATCGCGCTATATCCCCACTATGCTCAACTACCAGACCCACATAGACGGAGGCTCGATGTTCAACACACCACCCGTATTGCCCATCTACACGGCTATGCTCACCCTGCGCTGGCTAAAAGCCAATGGTGGCGTGAAATGGATAGAGGAGCGCAATATCGCCAAGGCAAACCTGCTGTACGACTGCATAGACCATAGCAAGATATTCGTAGGCACAGCCAAAGAGGAAGACCGTTCCCGTATGAACCTCTGCTTCGTGCTACGTCCGGAATATCAAGAACTGCAAGATGATTTCTTCAAGTTCGCTTCGGCACGCGGTATGGTCGGCATCAAAGGACACCGTTCTGTGGGAGGTTTCCGTGCAAGTTGCTACAACGCCATGACCATAGAAGGCGTGCAGGCACTCGTGGACTGCATACACGAATACGAAAACAAATTGTAAGACTCGTAGCACACAATGGAACGCTTTTACGAATATCCTAAAAAGGACGAAAAGAAGACCTCTGTGTTCTATACAACATTAGTAAATGCTATGAAAGTATTAGTAGCCACCGAGAAACCGTTCGCAAAGATAGCCGTAGAAGGCATACGCGAAGTGGTGGAGAAAGCGGGATACCAACTTGCTTTGCTCGAAAAATATACCAATAAGCAACAACTGCTTGATGCCGTGGCAGACGCAGACGCGCTGATCATCCGCTCCGATGTGGTGGATGCAGAGGTGTTGGACGCTGCCAAGCAACTCAAGATAGTGGTGCGTGCAGGCGCAGGATACGACAACATAGACCTTGCAGCGGCAACGGCGCACAAGGTAGTGGCAATGAACACGCCTGGGCAAAACTCCAACGCCGTAGCCGAATTAGCATTGGGAATGATGGTATTTGCCGTACGCAATTTCTACAACGGCACAAGCGGCTCTGAACTCAAAGGCAAGAAACTCGGCATCCACGCCTTCGGCAACGTAGGCCGCAACGTGGCACGCATCGCCAAAGGATTTGGTATGGAGGTGTACGCATACGATGCATTCTGCCCCGATGAGGCAATGGTGGAAGCAGGGGTGGCACCTCTCCATAGTGCGGAGGAACTATACAGCACCTGCGACATTGTCAGCCTGCATATCCCCGCGACCGCGGAAACGAAACAGAGCATCAACCACGCCTTGGTAGGACGTATGCCCAAAGGCGGCATCTTGGTGAACACCGCACGCAAAGAGGTAATCCATGAGGACGAGTTGATACAACTTATGCAAGAGCGCACGGATATCAAGTACGTGACCGACATCATGCCTGCGGCAGATATGAAATTCCGCACCCTGTTCGAGGGACGCTATTTCACCACACCCAAGAAGATGGGTGCGCAGACAGCAGAAGCAAATATCAACGCAGGTATCGCCGCTGCTAACCAGATTGTGGATTTCCTAACGACGGGCAACACGCGCTTCCAAGTGAACAGATAATGAAGCGTGTCCTATTGTTCATATTCCTGCTCATAGCAGCAGTACATCCTGTTGCCGCCCTACACGTCCGTTGCGTGGGGGCGGCAACGCAGGTTGTTCACCAACAGACCGACACGCTATTCTTCTTTGCCAACGAGGTACACCTTGCCACCACAGACAACCGTCCTGTGGATTGGTACCGCATAGCAGATGACGCACTCGTACAATCGAACGCAGCGGAGATATATCCAGATGACGGCGGATATTACATTGTATATGACGGCGTGCGGGAATACTTCTACGCCTTTACCTACCCTAATTACCAAGGGCAGGGTTTGCAGTTGGAAGTGACACCGCAATGCAATAGCACGCAACTGACACTTACTGGTGAACTGCCTGCCATCCAATATGTGACTCCCCATGGAGAGACACGTACCTACGAACCTGAATGCCGCATTACCTACACCAACCTGACATGGAGCAGTGCAGACTTACAATGGCAAGATACCGTCTGCGTATTGGACGAGCAAGCACTACGGCTCGGCACTTACGAACTGCCTGCGATATACTGCGCCACAGAGATTGGACTGTCAAGCGGACAGATAGCGGAGCAGATAGGGCTACGACCTGATACAGTGGCAACCTATATGGAGACTCCCATAGCGGTCAGTTCGATGCCTACCTCCATCACGACGATACGCGGTGTAGCAGGCGAACTATCCAACGAGGTAGAACGTCCAACGGATGCGTCGGTACTGACAGGCTCTGCCCCATTGGATATGCTATTCAAGACCCACCCTACTCCTGCGGTGGAGTACTATGAATGGCGCATTTACAAGGCGACAAGGTTGATTGTTTCGCGTGGCGATGAGCAGACGCGCTACACCTTTACGGAGCCTGGCAACTATCGTGCAGTGGCGTACGTAAGCAACAGTCATTGTCCCTGTGCAGAGGGAATGGAAGACTGCCAGCGCGACAGCACAGAGATAAGCATCGCGGTAAGCGAATCGATGCTACTCGTACCCAATGTATTCACCCCCAATGGCGATGGCAAGAACGATGAGTTTCGTGTGCTTTATCGCTCGCTCAAGGAGTTCCACTGCTACGTCTATAACCGCTGGGGAAAATTGGTATATGAAAGCACCGACCCCGCCAAGGGCTGGGACGGCACTATCAACGGGAAGCCTGCTGCCGAGGGAGCGTACTACTACGTCATTCGTGCCTTGGGAACGGATGCTGCGCCCAATGCGGGCTATCTCACCAAAGCCGCTTACAAAAAAGCCAAAGACAAAGCCGAGGAAGCAATCATCGGCGTATATCAACTCTCGGGAGACATCAACCTGCTGAGAGGGAAATAGGAAATTTGGGGAATCCCTTTTGTATAACCGTAAAAATTATGAGATTGTGAAACTAAGAACCTTTATTGCTATGGCTGCTATTGCAGTATCCGTTTCGGCAACCGCCGAGACCAATCCGTTCTTCGATTACAAGAACTGGAAAACGCCGCATCAGACCTATCCGTTCAACGACATTCGTCCCGAGCATTATATGCCCGCTTTTGACGAGGCCATGAAACAGGGATTGGCAGATATTGATGCGATAGTGAACAACCCTGCGGCACCGACCTTCCAAAATACCATCGAGGCCTATGAGAAATCGGGTGAGATGCTCAGTATTGTGGCGGGTTGCTTCTATAATCTTGCCTCTTCGGAGACAAACGATGCGTTGCAAGCGATAGAGGTGGAACTATCGCCGAAACTGTCTGATTACTCCGCTACCATCCGTCTGAATGAGGGTTTGTTTCAGCGTATCAAGGCTGTGTATGAGCAGCGCGACAAACTGAAACTCAACAAAGAACAGCAGAAACTATTGGACGACATATACGAGTCGTTTGCGAATAACGGCGCAAACCTATCCGCAGAAGACAAACAGACCTATCGCGAACTGTCCTCCAAACTCAGCCAACTGACCCTCCGCTATGGACAGAACGTGCTGAAAGCCACCAATGCATGGACAATGCTCATCACCCGCGAGGAAGACTTGGCAGGTTTGAATGACGATACCAAAGCCATGCTTCGTGCTAACGCAGAAAAACGCGGTATGGAAGGTTGGCTATTGGACTTGAAGCCTACGACTTACATCCCCGTAATGGAAGACCTTGACAACCGCGATATCCGCCGCGAACTATATACGGCATACAACAGCCGTTGTATCGGTGGCGAGTACGACAACACGCAGATTATCATTGATATCGTGAACACCCGCTTGGCACTGGCACAACTGTTCGGCAAACAGACCTACGCAGAGAAATCGCTCCACAAGACTATGGCGGAGACCCCTGACAATGTATATAACCTGCTCAACCAACTGCGCGACAACTATATGCCCACAGCAAAAGCCGAGGTAGAAGAACTGCAACAGTTTGCCACAGCAAACGGGCTCTATGCTACCTTGCAACCTTGGGACTGGTCGTACTACTCCAAGAAACTGAAAATAGAGAAATACAGCGTGTCGGATGACGACATACGCCCCTATTTCGAACTCGAAGCCGTGAAACAAGGTGTGTTTGGCTTGGCGAAACACCTCTACGGACTTACTTTCAAAGAGAACAAGAACATCCAGGTATATAACCCTGAGGTGACAGCATACGAGGTCTTCGACGAGAAAGGCAAGTACTTGGCTGTTTACTATGCTGATTTCCATCCACGCGATGGCAAGCGCGGAGGTGCGTGGATGAACGACTTCCAAGGGCAATGGATGGATGGCAAGAAAGACCATCGCCCGCATATCGTGAACGTGATGAATTTCACACGCCCCACAGCCGACAAACCCGCCCTCTTTACGTATGATGAAGTGGAGACTTTCCTGCACGAGTTTGGACACGCGCTCCATGGCATGCTTACGCGTTGCCAATACAGCGCGCTATCGGGTACGAATGTCCCCCGCGACTTTGTAGAATTGCCCTCGCAGTTCAATGAGAATTTCTTAGGCGAGAAAGAGTTTTTGGACACCTTTGCAAAACACTACAAGACAGGGGAGGCAATGCCACAGGAACTGATTGACAAAATCAAGCGCGCACAAAACTATCATGCTGCCTACGCTTGTATGCGCCAGTTATCGTTCGGCTACCTTGATATGGCATGGCATACTTTGGACGCACCGTTCGTTGTGCCTGCTGACCTGACGACTGCCGAAGCGGTTATCAAGTTCGGCAATGAGGCTATGGAACCCGTGCAAGTACTCCCCATCGTACCTGGCACACAGATGGAGACAGCATTCACCCATATCTTCTCGGGCGGCTACGCAGCGGGCTACTACTCGTACAAATGGTCTGAGTTGTTGGACGCAGATGCGTTTGCCGTGTTCAAAGAGGCGCAAAAGAAGAACGGCTCTATCTTCGACAAGAAAGCCGCAAACCTCTTCCGCAAGCATATCCTTGAGCGCGGTGGCACAGAACCTGCTGCCGACCTCTACCGCAAGTTCCGCGGCGGTGAGCCTACTATCAATGCATTGCTCGAGCGCGATGGCATACAGGTGATAGAGATACAATAAACCTTACTCCACGAGCACGAACAGATACTTGAAGGAGATTGCCTAATGTGTTTAGGCAATCTCCTTTTTGATTTGCTTGCGCCAAAGTTCTTTGACCGAGAGAAGAGCGAGAGAAGAGCGAGAGATGACCTGCCTTGCCTCTCATACACTGCTACTATACTGTATAGCCCTCTCATACGGGCAAATTCTTTACAATATGCGTACGGAAACCTACTGTTGTCTTGATATAGGTATATTTCCTCTTATTACTATCCCAAATGTACTATTTTGTGGTACATTTGTACTATTTTTAGCATATGATTTGCATTTGTTGCGGAAAAGCAGTACTTTTGCAGTTCAAAACAATAATTACTAACAAACTAACTAACATTATGCGATTTTTTAACGTAATATTTATACCCTTCCTATTGCTCTTGCTGCGTATAGTGTGTCTGGTGCCAATTGCTATGCTAACTATACTGTCGCGCGCCGAATGCTATATGAGATTATGCCTACTACATCTCCGCTCAATTTAATGGACGAGGAAGAAAACCTATCAGAACCAACCGTACAAAATGGCTTGTATATTGTACGGGAGGGAAATACCCTTACCGTAAAAAACACAGTTTCTGAAACTGTTAATTGGGCAATCTATAATATCTATGGACAGCAAGTGCTTTCAGGACAAAGTACAACCATAGACCTATCCGCATTGGCAGCAGGCAGTTATACGGTAGTGGCATACGATGATGAAAGCGTAGCACAAACGAAAATCGTCAAATAATAATCAAGAATAGAGCATTATGAAAAAAAGTATAATTTTTGCAAGCCTTGCTTTGCTGTGTTTTTTCACTTCTTGCAATAATGGCAAGTATTTAGCAACAAACTACACTTTTATAAATTTAGAGGTAGGTGATAGTGTATTATTGGAAACATACAATGTGAAATACATTGATGGAATAGAAGGCATTCATTATTATGTGGAAGAAACAGATGACAGGAGTCTGTGGTGGAAGGAATATAGCAGAGATACCATTTGTACGATTAGTAATCCAATAGGTAAAAATACTATGGTGTATGGCTTAAAGGTGGGTGAAGCGTATATAAATATAAGTTATCAACTCACTCAAAGTATATTTGTGTATAGAGAAAGACTTGTTATACCCGTTCATGTATCAGAAAAAACAGTTAAGGAGTAGTTTCTCAAATGTCTAATAGATCAAGCAATATGAAGAAGTATATATTTTTTTACGCAGTTATATTAGTTCTATGTTGCATTTCTTGTGAAAGAAAAACGTATTTGGCAGTAGATCCTTGTTATATTATAGTACAAGTGGGCGATACAACCTCTTTCGAGACTCACCATGTCAAGGAGAAATACGTTTCTTTTTCTATGGCAGGGCAGCAGGACGACCCTATGGCAGGCCAAGTATGCAAGTTGGAAAAACAATCCTACGATCCCTATTATAGCGAGCGTATTATAATGAAGGTTATTGCCCTCAATCCAGGTCGGGACACTATCCATATTGACTACCAATACAAGGTCGGGACACTATCCATATTGACTACCAATACAAGGTCGGCACAACCAAGTATTACGACAAGGTGCTGATTCCTGTGTGGGTTAAAGAAAAAGACGAGGAGGAGGAATAAGCCCCCGCATTCCTATACAAAAGAGATTGTCTGAACAAATCGTTTGGGCAATCTCTTTTATAGTAACACAAAGGAAGTTGATGACTTGTCGGCTACTTGTCGGCTACTTCTCCGCTACTTGTCGGCTACTTGTCGGCTACTTCGCTGCTGTTACACTTTGGTGGGTATCGAAAGGGAAACGCTTACACTTTGCGGGAAGCCTATGTGCGTTCATACGGGCTAAGGTAAAATATAGTAAACCGTTGATCAAATTAAAATCGCATCACGATCATCGTACCCAACACCTACACGCACAAAGTAAAAAAATGATAATAAAATAAGCAATAGGTAGCGTGGAACAATCCGCCACTTCTCCGCTACCTGACCGCGAGGTGACCGCTACCTGACCGCTCGTGGAACAATTCCAATAAGAGCATAGGATTTTGAGGACATCGGAAGATTTTTTAACAACCCTCCTCTTGGGCTTTACTTGTTTTAATTCCGTAAACAGATTATGCTTTATTAGGTAAGTATCCTATGGAGAAAATATGTATTTTGAGGAAAGGGAGTTTGCGAGAAAAGATTGTACAGAAGGGTAAATTACAATTTTCAGTGGCGAACACAGCAATTATTTGTGTATGTCAGAAAAAAGCAGTACCTTTGCAGGTCAAATTGGGAAATGTTACAGGAACAAATATTGTACAATATAAGATGTTGTTGAATATATTGAAATCCAAGATCCACCGCGTGACGGTGACGGAAGCCAACCTGGAATACATCGGCAGTATTACGATTGACGAAGACCTGATGGATGCGGCGGGTATCGTGGCAGGAGAGCGCGTACAGGTGGTGGACAACAGCAACGGAGCACGGCTGGAAACCTACGTGATACCTGGCAAACGCGGCTCGGGCTGCATCTGTATGAACGGCGCAGCAGCGCATCTTATCCACGTGGGCGACACCGTAATCATCATGGCATACGCCCTGATGACCCCCGAAGAACAAAAGGCATTCCACCCACACATCGTATTCCCCAAAGCAGGCAACCTACTCTGATGTTTACGCTCCAACATACCGACAACCGAAGCAACGCGCGTGCAGGTATCGTACACACCGACCACGGTGATATACAGACACCTATCTTTATGCCCGTAGGTACAGTGGGTACGGTGAAAGGCGTGCAACGGCACTACTTAGAAGACGATATCAAGGCACAGATAATCCTCGGCAACACCTACCATCTCTATCTGCGTCCTGGCACAGACATTCTGCATCAGGCAGGCGGGCTGCATAGGTTCGAAGGCTGGACACGTCCCATACTGACCGACTCGGGAGGCTTTCAGGTATTCTCCCTGACGGGCATACGCAAGATGACGGAAGAAGGCGTGCAGTTTGCCAGCCATATAGACGGTCAGAAACTGATGTTCACGCCCGAAAGCGTGATGGACATAGAACGAGAGATAGGCGCGGACATCATGATGGCATTTGATGAGTGCTGCCCCGGTACGGCGGACTACACCTATGCAAGGGCGTCTATGGAACGTACGCATCGCTGGCTCGACCGCTGCATAGCGCGCTTTGACAGCACGCCCGACCTATACGGCTATCGGCAACACCTCTTCCCCATTGTGCAGGGCTGCGTATACACCGACCTCCGACAAGAGGCTGCCAAACGGCTGCGCGACTTGGACAGAGACGGCTACGCCATAGGAGGACTTGCCGTAGGCGAACCCGCGGAGAAGATGTACGAGATGATAGACGTGGTGAACGACATCCTGCCGCAGCATAAACCGCGCTACCTCATGGGCGTGGGGACACCATGGAACATCCTGGAAGGCATCGAACGCGGTGTGGACATGTTCGACTGCGTGATGCCCACGCGCAACGGGCGCAACGGCATGATATTCACACGCAACGGCGTGATGAATATGCGCAACAAGAAATGGGAAAACGATTTCACGCCGCTTGACCCAGACGGCACCTCGTTTGTAGATACGCAATACACCAAAGCATACGTACGCCACCTGATACACGCAGGCGAGATGCTCGGGTTGGAGATACTGTCTATCCACAATCTGGCATTCTACCTGTGGTTAGTAGGCGAGGCGCGAAAGCATATCCTGCTCGGCGATTTCAAACCATGGAAAGATGAGATGATGCTGCGTATCACCACCCGCCTATAACAGGCAACGAAGGCATTACGAAACGCCACACGCATTGGCAGACATACACCGTGAAACGATTGGACTGGTACATAATAGCAAAATTCTTAGGCACATACTTTTTCTCCATTGTGCTTATACTGAGCATTGCTATCGTGTTTGACCTTACGGAGAAGATGGACGACTTCTTTGAGAACCAAGTGCCACTCCAAGAAATTATCTCCGACTACTATCTGCCCTTTATCCCATATTATGCCAATATGTTCAGTTCGCTGTTCATATTCATATCGGTCATCTTCTTCACTTCCAAACTGGCAGGCAACAGCGAAATCATTGCGATGATGGCAGCAGGGGTGAGTTACCACCGCCTGATGCTCCCCTATTTCGTATCTGCCACGCTGCTATTCGGCATTTCTTTTGTATTAGGCGGCTATGTCATACCGCCTGCCACAGGCAAAATGCTTGCCTTTACGGATAAATATATCCAGCATTTCACCTCGGAGAACGCACGCAATGTGCAGATGGAGGTAGAGCCTGGGACGATACTGTATATAGAGTCGTTTCAGAAACGTAGCAATATGGGCTATCGCGTGTCGTTGGAACACTTTGAGGACAAGACCCTCACCATGCGTATCACAGCCGACCGTATCCGCTACGATTCGGCGCACTACTGGCATCTGGAAAGTTATGTACGGCGGGATTTTGACGGCATGCGCGAAACGATGACAAAGGGAAACCGCCTCGATACCATCATTCCTGTACAACCGCGCGAACTGTTCGTGACCACTGAGCAGGCACAGGAAATGACCAACTCCGAACTGTTGGAGTATATGGAACTGCAAGAGAAACGAGGGGCAGGCAACATACAAGCCTTTGAAACAGAATACCACAAGCGCTGGGCATCGCCACTGGGCGCGTTTATAATGACGCTTTTAGGCGTGACGATGAGCAGCAAGAAAGTGCGCGGCGGCATGGGCAAGAACCTCGGTATCGGTATCGTCTTGACCGCAGCCTATATCCTATTCTCAACAGTAAGCACCACTTTCTCTGTCAATGGCGTGATGTCGCCTTTTATGTCTGCATGGCTACCGAACTTCGTATTCCTTGCCATTGGCGTAGTGCTCTATATACGCGCCCTGAAATAGATTGTACTTATATTCCAACCGACACCTCTATCGCTTGATACAATACCGTATAAAACCAAACGCACCGCCCTATGGACAAGGCGGTGCGTTTCTTCTTTTGACCAGCAGATGCTATCGTCGGAAGGAATGTGCGCTTACAGCAAAGTCTCTATGATTTGCTGCAAGTCTGCTTTGCGGGTGGCACCAATGTGGCGGTTGACCAACTCGCCGTTCTTGAAGAACAGCATAGTCGGGATATTCATAATGCCATACTCTTCGCAGGTCTCCGGATTCTCGTCCACATTGAGTTTACCGATCTGCACGCGTCCTTCGTACTCCGCTGCCAACTCGTCCACGATAGGGAGCATCATCTTGCAAGGACCGCACCAAGGTGCCCAAAAATCTACTACTAAGGGTTGACCTCCAGCCAACAGTTCTTTCATGTTGGAATCTTTAATTTCTAATGCCATAGTCTATAAATTTATTATTAGTTTGCAGCAGGGCTGCTGTTTCTCGTCATTCGATTGCTTATGATTTGAGCGCGACTGGTGTCTGCTGTTTCAAGCGCTTGATGGTGATGCGTTTCTGCGTGGGGCGCGCAAGCAATATATCCGTCAGCGGCTCTTCTATGTAGGTCTGTATGGCTCGCCTGATGGGTCTTGCCCCATTCTGCGGGTCGTATGATTTCTCCACCAGTTCGTCTGTTGCTTCGGAGGACACGACCAGTTGATGTCCTGCGTTTTTGAGCCGTTCCTGCAAGCGTGCCACCTCAATATGCACAATATGCGCAAGCGACTCGCGCGACAGCGGCTGAAAGGTAATGACACTGTCAATACGATTGACAAACTCGGGCGGGAACGTCTTCTGCAAGGCTTTGAGGAGCATCTGGTGGGTCGTCTTGGCATCCAGTTCCTGCACGCCGAATCCGATACCCGCTCCGAAATCCTTCATCTGCCGTGTGCCCACATTAGACGTGAGAATAATAATGGTATTGCGAAAATCCACAGTACGCCCCTGACGGTCGGTAAGCCGCCCTTCGTCCAGCACCTGCAAGAGAATATTGAATATATCAGGGTGCGCTTTATCTATCTCATCAAAAAGCACGATGGAATAAGGCTTGCGCAAGACCGCTTCGGTG
>X363_Desmarests_Spiny_Pocket_Mouse__coassemble_663_pt1 | contig 18104 bp, 15 predicted proteins | sample X363_Desmarests_Spiny_Pocket_Mouse__metabat2_low_PE_030 | metagenome-assembled genome bin X363_Desmarests_Spiny_Pocket_Mouse
ATTTTTATCTGAAACAGGCAAGAGGATGGCGAACTTTTATGTATCAACAAAACGCCGCAAAATAAGCATATTTATTTGATTTATAATTGATTAAACGGGTATTTAGGGCTTATTATTGGGTAATAATTATGAAAATAGCGAGGCAGAAAAAGAGGTCTTCAATAGTTAAAATGGCTAAAAAGTGGCGGTTTGGGGTCGAAAAATGGTGGCTACGGCTGGTGATTGTAGTTTTAATGTATTTTAATAATAGGATTTAGGAGAAACAATATACGTTCTACAAAGTTCTACAACTTCTACATTGCGCTACACTTCCGACAAAGCCTATCATTCTGCAACCGATACAAATGCCTACAACTACCACACATACTGTACTTTCCATAAATCCTATAATTCCGCAATTACTACAAACGCCAACAGCGACACACCAAAACTTATAGCAACCTAATTATAACAAAGCAGCAAAAGGTACTGTAAACCTCTCTACCATAGAAAAAAGGGAACCATATTCTCATCTATGTACATAATATACGAAGGTTGTGTAGTACGTAGCAGTCCATTCTGCTTTGATGGGAAATACCCTCTACGGACTTGGAAGATGCTGTTGCTAAGCCAGAGCCTACAAAGAACAGGTGTATTCATCACAATGGAGTGCTCTATCCCATCGCAACAGACGGAAATTATTACGATGTCTTGGACAAAAGATGCCAAGGTGCGAACTTTGAGTAGGCGAATGGATAATTCTATATAACTTTATTGAGCAACGCTACAACATCCCGTTTTTGCAGTTTTCTTATAGAAATTTGCAGAAAGATTTGGTCATATCAAGAAAAAGTCGTACCTTTGCGTGCTTTTTCGGGTTTGGGCTCAAAGAAAGACGCCTTAGGCAGCGTATGAGATACAGTCAGCAGCGCGAAGACCTAACCAGCCGCCCAGCACGATGTAATTAAAATCAATCAGATACAATGTACGCAATTGTAGAAATGCAAGGTCAGCAGTTCAAAGTAGAGGCTGGCAAAAAACTGTTCATCCACCGTATGGACACCGAGAAGGGTGCTGAGGTGGTGTTTGAGAAAGTGCTGCTCGTGGACAACGAGGGCAACATCACGGTGGGTGCTCCTTACGTGGCAGGCGCGAAAGTGGTTTGCGAGGTATTGGACAACGAGTGCCGCGGCGAGAAAATTCTGGTATTCCACAAAAAACGCCGCAAAGGGTATTGTAAGTTGAATGGTCATCGTCAGGATTTGACCAACGTAGTAGTGAAAGAAATCGTTCTCTAATCGTTGATTTCTCTATTGATTAACCGTTAAAAAGAAAGTATTTAGAGTATGGCACATAAGAAAGGTGTCGGTAGTTCGAAGAACGGCCGCGAATCAGAAAGCAAACGCCTCGGCGTAAAGATCTGGGGTGGACAGTTTGCAAAAGCAGGAAACATCATCGTTCGTCAGCGTGGTACAGTGCACAACCCAGGTGAGAACATAGGTATGGGTAGCGACCACACCTTGTTTGCGCTGGTGGATGGTATCGTAACTTTCCGCAGAAAACGCAACAACAAATCGTATGTTTCGATAGAGCCTATCGCAGAAGCATAAAGCGAGGCAAGCACGGTGCACACAGCCAAAGGGGAAGCAAAGCGAAAAACGGACAAATTCGCTATTGGATTTGCGCAGAGCATACCGTTGGGCGCGGTGCATACGGTGCAAAAAGAGATGGGAGTTTCAAAGGTTCAAGGGACTATTCCTTTGGGGCTTTGAAACTTTCTGCATTTTTTTTAACAGATACTGTAGTATTTTAGACGAATACCGTAGTATTTTGGACGGACACTAGTCTTTTAGACGGATACCGTAGTATTTTGGACAGACACTAGTATTTTAGACATATACAGGTATTTTGGACGGATACATAGTATTTTAGGCAGATACATGGTATTTTAGACGGGTACTAGTATTTTGGACGGACACTAGTATTTTAGACGGATACATAGTATTTTGGACGGATACATAGTATTTTGGACGGATACATAGTATTTGGGACAGATACCGTAGTATTTTAGACGGATACCGTAGTATTTTAGACGAATACATAGTATTTTGGACAGACACATAGTATTTTAGACGGATACACAGTATTTTAGGCGAATACATAGTATTTTGGACGGATACATAGTATTTGGGACAGATACATAGTATTTGGGACAGATACATAGTATTTTGGACAGATACATAGTATTTTGGACGGACACTAGTACTTTAGACGGATACACAGTATTTTGGACAGATACATTTTAAGATGGACTTATTTTTAGTAAGGACACATTTTCAGACGGACACAGTAGTAAGGGAAAATATATGCTCACATTAAAACAAATCTACGAAGACAAAGAGCAGGTGATAGCCAGCTTGGAGAAGAAACATTTTGCGGATGCCCGACAGGTCATTGAACAAGTGATAGCCTTAGACAGCGAACGCAAGGCAGCACAGCAGCAGAAAGATGCCGCCGCCGCAGAGATGAACAAAATCTCAAAATCCATCGGTATGCTGATGGCGCAGGGCAAGAAAGAAGAAGCCAATGACGCAAAAGCACAGACGGGTGCACTCAAAGAGCAGATAACTGCTTTTGACAAGGCAATGGCACAAGCCGAAGAAGCACAGCGCAACCTGCTGTTCACCATTCCAAATGTTCCTTACGCCATCGTGCCCGAAGGTAAAGGGGCAGAAGACAACCTTGCTGTACGCATAGGCAACTGGCCGAACCAAGCCGTCATAGACAGTATAGTAGCAGGGAAGCCTGTTGCCCTGCGCGACTGGCCTGCAGAAACCGACGAAAGCATCGCGGCGGAACGTATTGCGCAGAGCGAGAAACTACCCCATTGGGAATTAGCCAAGAAATACAACCTCATAGACTTTGACCTCGGCGTGAAGATTGCAGGGGCGGGTTTCCCCGTATATATCGGTCAGGGAGCACGCCTGCAACGTGCACTCATCAATTTCTTTTTGGCGGAAGCCAACAAAGCGGGTTACACCGAGATTATGCCGCCCACAGTGGTCAATCAAGCCAGCGGCTACGGCACAGGGCAACTCCCCGACAAGGAAGGACAGATGTACCACTGCGAGGTGGACGACCTGTACTTGATACCGACAGCCGAAGTGCCTGTGACCAACCTCTACCGCGATGAAATCATAGACGAGGACAAGTTGCCCATCAAGAACTGCGCCTATACCGAGTGTTTCCGCCGCGAGGCAGGCTCGTATGGCAAGGACGTGCGCGGACTGAACCGCCTGCACGAGTTCAGCAAGATAGAGATTGTGCGCGTGGACACGCCCGAGCATTCCGACGAGAGCCACCGCGAGATGCTTGACCACGTGGAGGGATTGCTCAAAAAACTGGAACTGCCCTATCGCGTGCTACGTCTGTGTGGCGGGGATATGTCGTTTACTGCGGCTCTCTGCTATGACTTTGAGGTGTATTCGGAAGCGCAACACCGCTGGCTGGAGGTTTCGTCCACGTCCAACTTCGACACCTATCAAGCCAACCGCCTGCACTGCCGTTACCGCCGTGCAGAAGACAAGAAAGTGGCACTATGCCACACCCTGAACGGCTCGGCATTGGCACTACCGCGTATCGTAGCCGCCCTGTTGGAAAACAACCAGACCGAAGAGGGAATACGCATCCCTGCGGCTCTACAACCCTATTTCGGCGATGATATGATTCGCTGACATTACGCACGCTATTGCAGAGGATAGCCTTTGCAATAGCGTACGGACGCAACCACCCGAAACGTGTCTTGGGACATCCTCCCATGACAACAACCAAAGTCATTATGGAGATATTCGCCTATTGTATTCCCGCCCTCGTTGTGCTGCTGGCAACGTGGCTCGTGATGCATATGTTCTACAAGGACGAAGCACAAAAACGTCAGTGGGAGCAGAAACGCCAATCCCAAAAAGAGGTATCGCCCATACGCCTGCGTGCGTATGAGCGACTGTCGCTTCTATTGGAGCGCACTACGCCTGCTCATATGCTGGCGGATTTGCCCTTGCAGGAGATGAGCATCTTGGAGACACAGCAACGCCTGCTACGCACCATCCGACAGGAGTTCGACCACAACCTCAGCCAACAGATTTATGTAAGTGATGAGGTATGGGACAAGATTATCCACGCGAGAGACGAGATGGCGGCCTTTGTGAACACAATAGCGGCTGCACTTCCTCCTAATGCAACGGCACTGGACTACGCCAAGACACTGCTCACAGCCTATACTACCAACGGCACGACACCTCACGACATCGCACTCGCTGCACTGAAAGACGAGGCACGAGAGTTATTATAAACGGTCTATTGGATAGGAGCAATCATACGATGCGTTTGTGTGAGACATACCATTTTGTACGGCCTCTGAAACAGGTTGCTATGTTTGTACTATGTAGTGCGGCATTCCTGCTAATCGGTTGCCGCCCCGACACCGTGTGTCGCCAAGATTTGGAGGTAGCAATGGGGGTATGTGTGCGCTGGACGGAGAGCAATGAGCAAGGGGAAACAACCTTGCAGATGCAGTGGGATAGCGTGGAAGTGATGGGTGTGGGCAGCGACAGCGTCCCCTATCTGAACGCACGCAATGCGACCTGTATATGGTTGCCCCTGCGTGTGGATACAGGCGTTTCCACCTATGACCTGCTATGGCACGAGCAGAACGAACGCATTGCGATATACCATAGCAACGCACGGCAGTTTGTCTCCAACGCCTGCGGTTGCATCGTCTTCCACACCATTGACAGCGTGCGGTTCGGAGGCACTGTGGTCGATTCGGTGGAGATACTCAATAGCCTTGTCGGCAACGCCAAAGAAGAAAGTATTGTATTGATTATGAAATAGGTTTTGCGAGTGGGGGAAGGAGAAAAGACCGCAACGTAGTCCAGACCGCTCCAGGAACAAAAACACAAAGATACAAACGTGAAAACCGTTAGTTGAATTAAAATCGTTTCTTGTTGGATGTATCGACATACACAAGACAAGGAAAGCATAAATATAAAAAATGATAATGAAATAGGCAATTCGTACCGTGGAAAAAACTGCAACCTAACCGCTACCTGTCCCGTAGGTGTCCCGTAGATGACCCGTAGATGACCCGTAGATGACCCGTGTTTAGAACGGGAAGTACACTCAGGGAATGTTGGCGATTATCGGGAATGTTTTTTAATACTTTTGCTTTTGATTTTTATCTGTCTTTAACACAATCAAAGGATACGTGGAAACAAAAAGCAACCAAACCCAACAGAATCTGCCGAGATAAAGAATCATTGTAAGAACATACCTTAAACGTAGAAAGAAAGATTTGCGTCCCACTCGCCCATTACATATCACCCTCTGTGGATTTCTGCTATGGATAGCAGGAAACGGGTTTGTGTTTGGGCAGGAGGAGACGGGAGCGCGACGACTGAAGTCCTCCGTAGTGGTGGCAGCAGAAGATACCGCACAGACAACACAGCCGCAGCCTAAGGACACGATATACAACGGAATGAGCATCAAGATAGACATCTTCAATGCGATTTTAGAGCCAGCCCGCTCCAAAGGAGCCATCCAAAACTACGAGGTGGCACTCAACTGGCGGCTCAAACAGCGGTATTTTCCCACCTTGGAACTGGGCTACGCCCAAGCGGATGCCGCGGCGGAAGGCGGACGACACCACGGCACAGGCGGATTCGCACGGGTGGGATTGGATATGCACATGAGCAAGAAACACATTGCCAGCGAAAACGTAATGCTCGTAGGACTGCGCGTGGGTACAGGCTTGCAGCAATACGACCTGACAGGCGTACCGATAGGCAATGCGTATTGGGGAGAACAGAAGATGGACTTTGTGCACCAGTTCGGTGCTGATTGCTGGGGAGAGGTAGTGGCCGGTTGTCAAGTACAAGTGTGGAAAGGATTGCAGATGGGATGGTATCTGCGATTCAAGATACTATTTACCCGCAAAGCCAAGGAGGATGGCGTATTGCCCTACTACATTCCAGGGTTTGGCTACAGAGACGATACCAACTGGGGCATCAGTTACTATATCGGCTACCGCCTTTGACCGTGCAAGGTATTGTAAAACAAGAATATACTAAAACAACATACTATGGATACTACAAACATGACAAATCGCGCAGCAGACAACATCCGAATCTTGGCTGCGGCAATGGTGGAAAAAGCCAAAAGTGGACATCCTGGTGGTGCTATGGGCGGCGCAGATTTTATCAATGTGCTCTACTCCGAATTCTTGGAGTACGACCCCGAGAACCCCACATGGGAGGGACGCGACCGCTTCTTCTTGGACCCCGGTCATATGTCCCCGATGCTCTATGCGCAGTTGTGCTTGGCGGGTTTCTTCACGTTGGACGATTTGCAACAGTTCCGCCAATGGGGAAGTGTGACCCCTGGTCATCCTGAACGTTGTGTGGAACGCGGCATAGAGAACACCTCGGGGCCGTTGGGGCAAGGACATACCTTTGCGGTAGGCGCGGCGATTGCCGCCAAGTGGTTCAACGCACGCTTTGGAGAGGTGCATAACCCTACTATCTATGCATTCATCTCCGATGGTGGTATCCAAGAAGAGATCTCGCAAGGCGCAGGACGTATCGCAGGACACTTGGGATTGGACAACTTGATAATGTTCTACGACTCCAACAATGTCCAACTATCCACCGACTGCGATGCCGTATCCTCCGAGGATGTGGCTGCCAAGTACCGTGCATGGAACTGGTATGTACAGGAAATAGCAGGCAACGACCCTGCGGCTATTCGTGAAGCATTACGCAACGCAAAGGCAGAGAAAGAGCGTCCGTCGCTCATCATCGGACATACCACGATGGGCAAGGGTTGCCTGACCGCCGAAGGCGCGTCGTTTGAAGGGAAATGCTCCACCCATGGACAGCCACTGAGCAAGTCGGGCGCAGACATCAACGCCACCTTGCGCAACTTAGGGGCAGACACCGAGCAACCTTTTGCTATATTCCCCGAAACGGAAGAATTATATAAGGCACGTGCTACCGCCTTGCGTGAGATGGCGAACCAGCGCTATGCACAGTATTACGCATGGAAACAGACCCACCCCACGCTTGCCACGGAATACGAAGCCTATTTCGCAGGCGAGACACCCTGCATCGATTGGAGCAAAATCACCCAGAAAGCAGGGGCAGCCACACGCAATGCATCGGCTACCGTATTGGGCTATTTCGCAGAAAACGTGGGCAATATGATTGTCTCCTCTGCCGACCTGAGCAACTCGGACAAGACGGATGGTTTCCTCAAAAAGACCAACGCTCTTGCCAAGGGTGATTTCTCGGGCAGTTTCCTGCAAGCAGGCGTGAGCGAACTGACCATGGCATGCGTATGTATGGGTATGGCTCTCCATGGCGGCATCATTCCTGCCTGTGGCACATTCTTCGTATTCAGCGACTACATGAAGCCCGCTGTGCGCATGGCCGCCCTGATGGAAGTGCCGATGGTGTTTGTGTGGAGCCATGACGCGTTCCGCGTGGGCGAAGACGGCCCTACGCACGAACCCGTGGAGCAAGAGGCACAGATTCGCCTGATGGAGAAACTCCACAACCACAGCGGTCGCCCCTCCATGCTCGTACTGCGTCCCGCAGACGCGGAAGAGACGACATGGGCTTGGCGACTGGCAATGGAGAACCGCGACACACCGACCGCACTGATTCTATCGCGTCAAGACATTCCCAATGTGGATGGCGTGAACGAGGCGGGCTTCCGCCGCGGCGCGTATGTCGTAAGCAAAGACGAGAACCCGCAAGTGGTGCTACTGGCATCGGGCAGCGAGGTAAGCACCCTAATGGCAGGAGCGGAACTGCTGCGTGCCGAAGGTGTGCGCTTGCAGATAGTGAGTGTACCCTCCGAAGGACTGTTCCGTCAGCAAGCCGAGGGATACCAAGCAGAAGTGCTACCGAAGGGCATCAAGCGTTTCGGGCTGACGGCAGGTCTGCCCTGCACCTTGGAAGGCTTGGTTGGCGAAAACGGCAAAGTATGGGGATTGGAGTCGTTCGGTTTCTCCGCACCCTACAAGGTATTGGACGAGAAACTCGGCTTCACGGCACAGAACGTATATGAACAGGTAAAGAAACTGCTTTAACGGTCTCATAGATTAAGATAACAACGGATAGTACATACATAGCATATGGATTATAATTTTTCAGAGATAGAGAAAAAATGGCAACGCCACTGGGCAGAAAATGGGGTATATAGCGTGAGCAACACGAGCGACAAGCCTCACTACTACGTATTGGATATGTTCCCCTATCCCAGCGGTGCGGGTCTGCACGTGGGACACCCCTTAGGCTACATCGCAAGCGACATTTACAGCCGTTACAAGCGTTTGCAGGGATTCAACGTGCTACACCCCATGGGATTTGACGCCTATGGACTCCCTGCGGAGCAGTATGCTATTCAGACAGGGCAACATCCAGAGAAGACCACGCTCGTGAATATCGAACGCTATATTGAGCAACTCAAGAAAATCGGGTTCTGCTACGATTGGGACAGGATGGTAAAGACCTGCGACCCCTCGTTCTACCATTGGACGCAGTGGGCGTTCGTGCAGATGTTCCATTCCTATTACGACAGCACCCTGCAAAAGGCACGCCCCATCAGCGAGTTGGTGAAGCACTTCGAAGCCACCGATCCCACATGGAATACGCTCAGCGAGAGCGAACAACAGACCCGACTGATGGGCTATCGCATAGCCTATTTGGCAGACACCAAGGTGAACTGGTGTCCCGAGTTGGGCTGCGTATTGGCAAACGACGAAGTGAGCGAAGGACTGTCGGTGCGCGGCGGCTACCCAGTAGAGCAACGTGTAATGCGCCAGTGGTGTCTGCGCGTGAGTGCCTATGCCCCCCGCCTATTGGAGGGTTTGAACAGCATCGACTGGTCGGAATCGCTCAAAGAGACCCAAAAGAACTGGATTGGACGCTCAGAAGGCGCAGAGATGCTGTTTGCCATCAAAGGACAGGATGCACCGTTCACCATATTCACCACCCGTGCGGACACCGTGTTCGGCGTGACCTTTATGGTGCTTGCGCCCGAGAGCGCGTACGTGCAGCGTGTGGTGACCGACGAACAACGTGCCGAAGTGGAGGCATACATAGATATGGTGAAACACCGCACCGAGCGCGAGCGTATTGCCGACCGCAGCGTGAGCGGCGTGTTCACAGGCTCGTATGCCATCAACCCACTGACACAGGCGGAGATACCTATCTATATCAGCGACTATGTGCTGAGCGGATACGGCACGGGGGCGATCATGGCAGTGCCTGCACACGACAGCCGAGACTATGCCTTTGCCAAACATTTCAACCTGCCGATCATTCCGCTGATAGAGGGAGCCGACGTGAGCGAGCAGAGTTTTGATGCCAAAGAGGGTGTGATGATGAACTCTGGTTTCCTCAACGGCTTGCAGGTGAAGGATGCTATCCAGAAGATGAAGGAATATATCACCAACACGGGCATAGGACGCGTGAAGGTGAACTACCGTCTGCGCGATGCGGTGTTCAGCCGCCAGCGCTACTGGGGCGAGCCATTCCCTATCTATTACAAGGACGGTATGCCTTACACCGTACCCGAAGAATGCCTGCCGCTCCTGCTACCCGAGGTGAGCGATTTCAAACCCACACAGACAGGCGAACCACCGCTTGGTAATGCCACGCTATGGGCATGGGACGAACAGAACAGGCAGGTAGTGGACAAACGGCGGATTGACCACAAGACCGTGTTTCCCCTGGAACTCTGCACGATGCCTGGTTTTGCAGGTTCGTCTGCGTACTACCTGCGCTATATGGACAACCACAACGAGCAGGCATTGGTATCCAAAGAAAGCAACCAATATTGGCGACAGGTGGATTTGTACTTAGGCGGTAGCGAGCATGCTACGGGACACCTGATATACAGCCGTTTCTGGAACAAGTTCCTCTACGATTTAGGCTATGTATGCGAGGAAGAGCCTTTCAAGAAACTGATCAACCAAGGTATGATACAAGGGCGTTCCAACTTCGTGTATCGCCTGGTAGGTAGCCAGAACACCTACGTGTCCTACGGCTTGATAGAGCGTCCCGAATACAAAGGCAAGGTGCAACCTATCCACGTGAATGTGAACATCGTGAGCAACGACATCCTGGATATGGATGCGTTCAAAGCATGGATGCCCGAATACAAAGACGCTGAGTTTATCTTGGAGGACGGAGTATATAAATGCGGCTGGGCGATAGAGAAGATGTCCAAGTCGATGTTCAACGTGGTGAACCCCGATGATGTAGTAGCCAAATACGGCGCTGACACCTTGCGCCTGTACGAGATGTTCTTAGGACCTTTGGAGATGTCCAAGCCATGGGACACTAACGGCATAGATGGCGTACACCGCTTCCTGAAACGTCTGTGGAACATGTACGAGACGACTTCGGACGATGCGCCCACGGCCGACGAGTTGCGCAGCCTGCACAAACTCATCAAGAAAATCACGTGGGACATAGAGAACTTCTCGTTCAATACCTCTATCCCCGCCTTTATGATTGCACAAAACGAGTTGGCAGCCTTGAAATGCAACAAACGTGCCGTGTTGGAGACCTTTGCTGTGCTGCTTGCCCCCTACGCACCCCATATCGCCGAAGAGATGTGGCATACATGCGGCAACGCGGGAACAGTGTGTGATGCGGCTTGGCCAGTTTGCAACGAAGCATACTTGGTGGAAAGCAGTCAGAAATACCCCGTGCAGTTTAACGGTAAAGTGCGTTTCACAATAGAGGTAGCCAAAGACACGCCCCGTGAAGAGGTGGAACGTATCGTCTTGGCACACGAACAGACCACCAAGCAACTCAACGGCGCAAGCCCGAAGAAAGTGATTGTGGTGCCTGGGAAAATTGTGAATATCGTGGTATAAAGTGGGAATCCGAATTTTATTCCATCAATGGGTATAATCAGTTCTTTTACAAGTATAAACGCGTTATGTTCATTCCATTACTATATAGCCGCCGTGTGACAAGTACCGCACGGATAGGTGATTTGCCATTGGGTAGCGGGTATCCTATTCGTTTGCAGACTATGGCAAACACCTCCACCAACGATATTGACGGCTCTGTGGCACAAGCGCAGCGTTGTATCGAAGCAGGGGCAGAGATTGTACGATTTACGACACAAGGGATTCGCGAAGTGGAGTCCCTCGCGAAAATCCATCGTCTATTGGCGGATGCGGGCAGTAGTTGTCCCTTGGTGGCGGATGTGCATTTCCAGGCTGATGTGGCTGATGCGGCAGCCAAAGTGGTGGAGAAAGTGCGTATCAATCCAGGTAACTACATTGACCCCGCACGCAAATTCAAGCATATTGACTACACCGAGGCAGAATACCAAGCCGAGTTGGAACGCCTCAATAGTCGATTCTGTCGCTTGCTCGCGATATGCAAGGAACACCACACCGCGATACGTTTAGGGGTGAATCACGGCAGTCTGAGCGACCGTATCATGTCGCGCTACGGCGATACGCCTGCGGGCATGGTGGAAAGCGTGATGGAGTTTCTGCGCATTGCTGCGAGGGAGGATTTTACAGACCTTGTCATCTCCGTAAAAGCAAGCAATACGCGCATTATGGTGGAGACCGTGCGGCTATTGGTGAAACAGATGGACACAGAGGGCATGGCATTCCCGCTGCACCTCGGTGTTACGGAAGCTGGCGAAGGCGAAGACGGACGCATAAAGTCTGCTGTTGGGATTGGTGCGCTATTGGCTGACGGAATGGGTGATACCATCCGCGTGAGCCTTAGCGAAGCCCCTGAGAATGAGATACCTGTGGCGCGTGCACTACGTGACTATTTCGCAGCCCCACAGTCGATACGCTATTCCTATACACGGGTGGAGGTAATAGACGATACCGTGCGATACAGCAACAACGAAACAACATGGGAAGCATTCCAATTAGAGGCGGCAGCAGAATGTGGCAGGCTGCTATGGGATTACGACTGCAAGGAACTGATACTTCAAAATCCTCATTTCTCCGCCGAGCAACGAGAGCAACTCGCCAAAGACATATTGCAAGCCGCACGTATCCGAATGTACAAGACGGAGTATATCTCCTGCCCTGGCTGCGGGCGAACCTTGTTTGACTTGGAGAAAACGATTGCCGAAGTGAAAGCCGCGACCAAACACTTGAAGGGTTTGAAGATTGGCATTATGGGCTGCATCGTAAATGGTCCTGGCGAGATGGCAGATGCAGACTACGGCTATGTGGGCGCAGGACGCGGACGCATCAGTCTGTACCGCGGCAAGGAATGCGTACTGAAAAACATCCCGCAAGAAGAGGCAGTGGAGAAACTATTGGAACTGATACAACAAGACCAACGTTTCGAATAAGCGAGTGCAGAGCAAAATTATTTGCTATGCCGAGCGTGAGAAAGGTCGAATGAAATTCAACAGTTAGATCAACATAATGGACAATAAGCTAATCACGATTTTAGTGCCGTGCTACAATGAGGAGCAGTCGCTCCCAATGCTGTATAACGCACTTTGCGCGGCAGTAGAAGGAATTACCCCCCCCCATGCAATAGTGCCCTATTGCTTTGAATTTCTATTCATTAACGACGGTTCAAAAGACCGTACCGCCGAAATACTGAAAGCACTGCGCGAGCAAGACAAGCGCGTCTGCTACGTAGATTTATCCCGCAACTTCGGCAAAGAGAATGCGATGTTGGCGGGATTTGATTATGCAAAGGGCGATGCGGTCATTATCATGGATGCAGACTTGCAGCATCCACCGACGGTAATTCCTGAGATGCTGAAAGTATGGAACGGCGGAGAGGTGCAAGACGTATATGCCAAGCGCATCACGCGCGGAAAAGAGCCCTGGCTACGCAAACAACTCAGCCTGTTGTTTTATAAAATCTTGGCACGTTCCACGCGCTTCGAGGTACTGCAAAACGTAGGGGATTTTCGCCTATTGGACAGACAAGCCATCGAGGCACTCAAACTATTGCGCGAGCGGGAGCGGTACACCAAAGGTATGTATTGCTGGATAGGTTTCCGCAAACAGGAAATCTATTTTGAACAGCAGGAACGCGCAGCAGGAGAGAGCAAATGGAACTTCCTCTCGCTGCTAAACCTTGCCATAGAAGGTATCACCTCGTTCACAACCGCCCCACTCCGCTTGGCAACATACATAGGTATGCTCACTGCCGTAGGCGCATTTCTATACGGACTTTACTATTTCATCAAAACATTAGTTGTGGGAGACCCAGTGGCGGGATTCCCCACACTTATCATCACAATGCTCTTTCTGAACGGGATACAGATGATTACCATAGGCATTATGGGAGAGTACATAGGGCGTATCTTCAATGAGACCAAACAGAGACCTACGTACCTTGCCAAGGAATACAACGGTGAGAAAGTATTGGGGGAGAAGAAAAGTTCAACATAAATGTAACTATGTTGCCACATATCTTCGTGGCATTTAGCAGATACGGCTTATAGCCTATTATACTACTAAATAGCAAATTCAATTATGAGACATTTTTTACGTTCTTTTACTAAATGGGATTACTTGTTTTTTGTGCTTGCAGGAATAGCGTACTATATGCTCATTAGGCAGTGGTTTCCGTGGCCAATGGATGATTATTGCTACGCATTTAACTGCCGACCGCCTCACACTTTAATAAACTCATTTTCAGACATACTTCAATCACAGTGTTACCATTATCTGCACACAAACGGACGCTTTTTAGCTCATTGCTTTGTACAATTATTCAGCGCATACAATAGTGTATGGTTCTTTATATGTAGCACATTTGTGTTTACACTATTTTTGATGTGTGGCACATACTTAATACGTCGTGGGCAACCTAACATATTAATCTGTGACAAGTTACTATTTATTGCATTAGTTATACTGCTATTTCCTCAGTTAGCGATATGTTTTTTTGTTAGCGACGCGTTTGTAGTTAATTATTTGTGGGGGACAACTTTGTCACTTGCTTTTCTAGTCTTATACATACATATCAAAGATGATCACATACAATACGCGTTGTGGCAACATATAATACTATTCATAACTGCCACTACTATAGGAAGCTGGCATGAAGGATTTAGTATTCCAATTGCTGGTATGCTATGCGTATATCACTTGATACATATCCGTGAATTGAGCAAATCAATGTGGGTACTATTACTTGGTTACGCGTTAGGGGCTGCTATATGCGTGTTTGCACCTGCGAATTTTATACGATCTGCCAATGAAGGATTAGCTATAATTGCAAATTTTTCTGGTATTTTGGTAACGCTAATTAAACTACGCTATGTTTGGGCAACTTTGTTTGTAGTTCTAATCTTTGGTATTTTATACGACAGGAAAAGACAACAACATTTTGTCTCTGAAAATTATTATTATTTCCTTCCTCCTATATTTTCGCTACTATTTGCACTTGTTATTTGTCTTACAGGTACTCAACAATTCACCATCATAGCAGTATGTACTGTTATTTCCTTGTTACGTCTTTTATACCAATGGCAAGTGGGTATACCTCTACGGCTATCATACGGCATTTATGGATTACTGCTGGTGGGTATCTCCGTATGTTACGTATCATTTTACACATATCGCCAAGATATGCATAATGCTTTTGTTAGCATGGAAGAAGATATAAAAACAAATCCTAAAACCGTACATTCTGCAACAGAATTTCAAAGAGTAATACACCAAGGAAGCGATACCACATTTATTAGGAAACATATCTTACACGTAAATACAGATTTTTTCTTTGATCACATTTATTACAGTTCCACATTCTTTGGTAGGTATTTCACAAAGAGTAGCAATGATACAACGGGCATATTTTTATTGCCAGAAACGCAAGATACAATCGTGGCACGATGCACATATGAAAATCAATTAAGCAAAGATGTATATTATGTTCCCAAGACGGGCTATTACATTATTAAACAACCTATTGATGTAGATAATTGTACACTATATTTTGGATGCGAGGCTACTAATTACGTTGAAAGAATAAAAGACCAACTGAAAAAACGACCATTTAAAACATCAGAACGATCTTTAACAAGCAAAGGATCTTGCAATTTTACCTGTGAGGGATTCCGTTATTACATTGTCAATTTTATGCCAAATGACAATCGCGAGGTAGCCAATGTATATGTGGTAGCAGATGCAGAAAGTGCGAGAAAATAAGGAGTTTTTAAATATGGTTGTTTCTTATGTGTAGAATGAGGCTGTACGCTATATGGCAGAGAGTGCCGAGGAAATGGCGGGAGGCGGGGAGGTTCTGCATAGTGGGCGGGGTAGCGACGGGGATACACTATGGGATATACTTGCTATTAGACTTATGGATAGCGACGGGCGTGGCATATACGATTGGGTATGTGTGCAGTTTTTGCTGCAACTATGTGCTGACCAACTACTTTACATTTAAGACGAAGCCCAGTGCCAGGAATGGGGCGGGATTCGCACTGGGTCATGTGATAAACTATACGCTGCATATCCTGCTATTGGAACTCTTCCTATGGATAGGAATCCCAAATGCTTGGGCACCCATTCCTGTGTATTGCTTGGTGATACCTATCAATTTCCTGATTCTAAGGCGGTTCTTTGTACAGAAATAACCTAAATAAGACAGTGAAAAAGCACTGCATGGTGGGGTTCGAGTGTTATACAAAATGTATAGGTATTCACCGTCCCTACTTTCGGGGAATCGGGACTTCAAGGAAATGAGTTGTCGGCTACTTGACGGCTACTTGACCCGTAAGGTAAACGGGAAAAGGCTTGCAACAAAGTATCGCATTTTTATCATAGCAGGTCCGATAGTGGGAACTTGTATGTAAAAAGCCGCACAGACAACCACAAGATTGCTATGCGGATTTTGCAAAATGGAGTATGCAAAACAATAAGTTTTTACGATTTGTTTGCATACTTCTTTTTTTTATTGTACCTTTGCAGCAAGATTGCGAGTTTCTATACAAAGTAGTGTCCATAAGTGAAAAAACATTGACTCTAATATAGGAAAAGGCATATCGTTCAATACAATAAAGACGTAGCAAAGATTTTACCATAACAAAGAATAGATATGACAATGCAAAAAAGTCCTTTACAGATTGCACGACAAAGTTATCAGCCTAAAATGCCTGTTGCATTGCGCGGTGCAGTACGCCTCGTGGAAGGCGAGAAAACAGAGTCGGTAGCAGACCAGACAGAGATTAAAGCCCTGTTCCCGAACACCTACGGTCTGCCTGTTATTACCATGGAACCCTCGACAGAGGCAAATGAAAGCACCCCCTTCAACGTGGGTGTGATACTATCAGGCGGACAGGCTCCTGGCGGACATAACGTGATATGCGGTCTGTACGATGGCCTCAAAGCACTCAACCCCCAAAACCAACTATACGGTTTCTTGGGCGGACCAAGCGGCTTGATAGAAGGGAAATACACCCTGCTGACCGATGAGGTAATCGATGAATACCGCAACACAGGCGGTTTTGACATCATTGGCTCAGGACGTACCAAACTGGAGGAGACATGGCAGTTTGACAACGGTATCGAAATCTGCAATAAATTAGGCATCAAAGCCATTGTAATTATCGGCGGTGATGACTCGAACACAAACGCTTGTGTATTGGCAGAGTATTATCTACAAAAACAATGCGGCATCCAGGTAATCGGCTGTCCCAAAACCATTGACGGCGACCTGAAAAACAATATGATTGAAACCTCATTCGGTTTTGACACCGCTTGCAAGGTATATAGCGAGTTGATTGGTAACATTCAACGCGATGCAAACTCTGCGAAAAAATACTGGCACTTCATCCGCCTAATGGGTCGTTCGGCGAGTCATATTGCGTTGGAATGCGCATTGCAGAGCCAACCTAACATCTGCCTGATTTCCGAAGAGGTAGAGGCAAAGAGCATGACGCTCAATGACATCGTGGAGCAAATCGTTGAGGTGATCGTTGACCGTGCGAATGCAGGACTGAACTTCGGTACGGTGCTGATACCCGAAGGGCTGATAGAGTTTATACCTGCAATGCGTATCCTCATTCAGGAACTGAACGATATGCTGGCACAGAACGAAGAGTTCGCTTCGTTGGAAGGCGATGACGCGAAGCGCGAATACGTAAAATCGATGCTTACCCCTGCGTCTTGCGAACTATACCGTTCGCTGCCGAAGGGTATCGCCAAGCAATTGACCCTTGACCGCGACCCCCACGGAAACGTGATGGTAAGCCAGATTGAGACCGAAAAACTGCTTATCGAAATGGTAGGCAAACGCCTGGCACAACTGAAAGCCAACGGCACATTCAAAGGCAAGTTCTCGGCATTGAGCCACTTCTTTGGCTACGAAGGCCGCTGCGCTATACCATCGAACTTCGACGCTGACTACTGCTACTCCTTGGGTATGACCGCAACGCACCTGATTGCAGCAGGCAAGACGGGCTATATGGCATTGGTACGCAACCTGACACACCCCGCAAACGAATGGATAGCAGGCGGTGTGCCTATCACGATGATGATGAATATGGAGAAACGCAACGGCAAGATGAAACCTGTAATCCAAAAGGCATTGGTGGATCTCAACGGTGCGCCATTCCTATACCTCAAAGCACACCGCGCAGAATGGGCAGACGTGAACACAAGTTACATCTACTCGGGGCCTATCCAGTATTACGGGCCATCGGAAGTATGCGACCTGCCGACACATACCCTGCGCTTGGAGCAAGAAGGGAAATAACCAACGGCTATATATACACTGTGGGAGGCTGTCTAATGCAGGCAGCCTCCTTTTTTTATTGAACCAAACCCAACTGGCTCGTGACCACCCCGTAGAGGTCAATGTAGGCAGCCTCCTTTTTTTATTGAACCAAACCGCTGTGTATTGAGTAGTGATGTACATAGTTGCTTTCCTGTCGGTGGAATTAAGCAAATACCCTTTTAGACAAAATCGGCAAAATGCTTACAGTGATCACCCGTTGGTTGAATTGAGGGGTATATAAAAAAACGTAGATTGTTTGTAATCATCAGAATATACAAAAAGACTCTGTTCGACCACTACGCGGTCGGTAGTATAGAG
>X363_Desmarests_Spiny_Pocket_Mouse__coassemble_697_pt1 | contig 17172 bp, 13 predicted proteins | sample X363_Desmarests_Spiny_Pocket_Mouse__metabat2_low_PE_030 | metagenome-assembled genome bin X363_Desmarests_Spiny_Pocket_Mouse
TTACACTCGCGGGAATGGTGATGCTTGTCAGACCTGTGCAACCAGAGAACGCACTACCACCAATACTCGTTACACTCGCGGGAATGGTGATGCTTGTCAGATTAGACATGCCATAGCAACAGTAAGCAGGAATACTTTGTACGTTTTCGCCAAAGGTAAAGTCCGTGATTTGGGAACGGATGGCATAGAATGCGCCATATATGTTGCGACCATCATTATAATCATAAGTCGGCTCACAGTTTTTCGCGTTCCATACAATGCTTGTCAGACCTGTGCAACCACGGAACACATACTCACCAATCTCCGTTACACCCTCGGGAATAGTGATGCTTGTCAGATTAGACATGTCATAGCAACAGTAAGCAGGGATACTTTGTACGTTTTCGCCAAAGGTAAAGTCTGTGATTTGGGAACAAATGTCATAGAATGCGCCATAACGAGAATAATAACCATCGTCATAAGTCGGCTCACAGTTTTTCGCATTCCATACAATGCTGGTCAGACCTGTGCAACCAGAGAACGTCTCCTCACCAATACTCGTTACACCCTCGGGGATAGTGATGCTTGTCAGCCCTGTGCAACCATCGAACGCACTACTACCAATACTCGTTACCGCATATTCTATACCCTTAATATTTACGGAAGAGGGTATAACAACATTTGAGGCAATGGATGATGTAAAGCCGCTGACTTCAACACAGTATGGGGTCTTTGAAATGATACTGTATATTACGCCATCGATTGCAAAGCCTTTGCAAGGATTGTTGCCCAATTTCCAGCCACCAGAAATCAGTACCACAGGAGCCGACTTGTCATAAGCCTTCAAGTTTGCCTCACCAGAATAGCCAGGTTCGATGGTTACAGTACCCGAGACAATCGTCCATTGGTCGCCTGTTTGGTAGTCCCAAGCGAATGTACCATCGCTCTTCAACTGAACAGGCTTACCTTGAATATCCTCTGATTCATCGGTAACTGCTACTACCCACCAGCCGTCGAAACCTTCCACTGGCTCAAATTTAGTCATTGTGGTAACATCCTTATCGTTCCAACTATTGTACGTACCGATAAACACGATGTCGTTGCAAATCTCACCTTCGAAATAAACAGCCACGCAGAGTTGTCCTTCGTCATAATAGTTCGCCAAATCAGCAGCCGTTGGTGCTACATCTTTCGCGGCAAAGATACTGACCGATGCAAACAATGCTGCAAATAACATAGAAATCTTTTTCATAATTGTGCTATCTTGTTTGGTATTTTATCATTATGCTTATGCCTGGAACAGCAGTTCTGCCAACTGATTGGCTCGCAAACTATTTAATGATTGGTGTTTTTCTGCAATTGCTGCATCTTTTTTATTTGCAACATTAGTAACTACGTATGGTGCTGTTTCAATAAGTTTTATTTGTTTATTTTCTGCAAACTCTCTATAAACGTTGTACACTCCGCCTCTGGTACGAGTAGCAACTACCATAGCCACACAATTATGCTCCCAGCATGTATTGCATACTTCCTCGGCAGGGCTTTCCCAACCAGGATCGCCAAACGTCGCAACGCCTATGTTTCCAAGATTAGGCACATCCAACACTACAAAATAGTTGTCAGGATCCCACTTACGACACACCTCAGCGGCGGAGTACTTTGTTTTCAAGACATCAATAAGCGCACAAAGCGTACTGGTTTTCCCAACCGATCCTATACCTTTTAGTAGGATTAGTTTTTTCAGAGATTGATTAAGTTCTGAGTCGCAAGTCATTGTTTCATACACTGGTACGTGTCGTGCGCAACATTTATAAGTGAATAAATAAAATGATTAACAGTGCGATAAAAATGGCACATCGTGGTGGTTGGTAAAAAGATGATTTGCAGCGAGTTTGTTGGTGTGGTGAGATAGTTTAAACGTTCGTCTAAACTGTCTCACTTTTCAGATGGATTTTGAATAGCGTTTGAATAGTTTTTTAAGACCTACAAAATACGGTCAAAATACATTTTTTTTGCACCGTACTCTTGTGTATATCAATTAAAAACCGTAACTTTGCGGCAGATTTAAGAAAGATAGTTTAATGTCTCCATTGTGTGAGGCAATTTTATCGCCCAAAGTGAGACAGTTTAGACGACCGTTTAAACTGTCCCACTTTTCTTGGCTTGCGAGGCGGATTATTGCGCTTATTTACAGAGGATTATACAGAATACTAAGTGTGCAATTAGTGCTGGGTGCATTCGAGGATTGCGAAAGTCCGAATATTCGAGAGAACGTGGGTTTTGATGGGTAAAGAGCAGGTGGGCTTTATCCGGCTCTTCTCTCGCTCTTCTCTCGGTCCTCGCTCGGTGGGAGGATGAGCATCAGAAGACCGAAAATCGGAAGGGCTTGCAAGCAGATTTGTAGGAGGCTTGCAGGAGAGTTCAGGTGGGTTGCAGGAGACGAGGCGAAAGGGTGGACTGCTATGGAGGCAACATACGTAGTAAGTTTTGGCAGGACAACAGACAACGTAGTATGCGACAACAGCCAGTTGAGGATACTACAACAGCACCTGACGTTCTCTATGGCATAGCAACAAATGCACCGGTTGGATGCGGTTGCCCTGACTGATCGGATAAAGATTTGCGTATATCAATAAAAAGCAGTAACTTTGCAGCGCGATAAAGCAACCGATGGCGGTATATAGCGCATCGGAAAATGCAAACGTACAGTACAGACTATGGATAAGATACCCAGTTTTCAAATCAATCATGAGAAGTTGCTCCCTGGTATATACGTTAGTCGGAAAGACAAGGTGGGAGATACAGTCGTTACGACATTCGACATTCGCATGAAAGCCCCAAACCGCGAGCCTGCTTTGGGACAAGGTGCACTACATACCATTGAGCATTTGGCAGCCACCTACCTGCGCAATGACCCTGAATGGAAAGACCGTATTATCTATTGGGGGCCTATGGGGTGCCTAACGGGTAACTACCTCCTAATGCAAGGCGACCTACAAAGCGAAGACATCGTAGAACTGATGCAACGCACCTTCACATTCATTGCCCACTACACAGGCGAAGTGCCTGGCACCACCGCACACGACTGCGGCAACTACCTGCTACACGACCTGCCTATGGCACGCTATGAGGCACAACGATACGCAGAAGTGATCCAACATCTCCGTTACGACAATCTGCATTATCCGCAATAGGAGCAAGCACACACCGAAGATAAGGCACATACAGAAGAGATACTTGTTTCAAGACTGCAACATACAAACAAGAGAAAAGGAAGCCCAAAGACTTCCTTTTCTCTTGTATCTCTTGTGCGCAGGATGAGACTCGAACTCACACGATCTTGCGACCACTACCCCCTCAAAGTAGCGTGTATACCAATTTCACCACCTGCGCAATACATATGTTAGAACACCTTGTGCCCAAAACAGGACTCGAACCTGCACGTCTCTCAACACTCGCACCTGAAACGAGCGCGTCTACCAATTCCGCCATTTGGGCTTCGTACATTTGTCAGCCTGTCTGCTACACGAGTACATCACGTACTCCCGCTCGCAACCGACATTTCGTATCCTCGGGTCAAAAAATCAAAGATTTCTGCTAAAAAAAGCAGGAACTAATCCTGCTCTCTTCTCTCAGAGCGGCAAACGAGACTCGAACTCGCGACCCCGACCTTGGCAAGGTCGTGCTCTACCAACTGAGCTATTGCCGCATGCTATTAAGGATCATTTGTTACTTCCTTTCCGAAAGCGAGTGCAAAGGTACTGCTTTTTTTTGATATGACCAAATCTTTTCAAGAAAAAAGTGCGAAAAAGTGTATTTTTCATATCCCAGTCTGTATTTCTCGCTTTTTTTTGCTAATTTTGCAAACGTTTTACACAATTCCCAACCGTTCATCCGCCGAAATAAGTGAAATCGAATGGCCGATTTGGGATAATTCCTGCTTTTTATGGAACAATCCACTCCACAAATAGAACTACGCCGTTTGCAGAACAAACTGACGAGAGGTTTCCACAAAGCCTGCGCCGACTACCGCCTCATTCAAGACGGAGACCACATACTCATCGGACTAAGCGGAGGCAAAGACAGTCTGGCATTGGTGGAACTGCTCGGAAAACGCGCACAGATTCATGTTCCTCGCTTTCGTGTGACTGCGCTGCACGTGCGTGTGCGTGAGCGCGACTACCTATCGGATGTCAGCGAATTGGAAACCTTTTGCGCAGATTTTCATGTGCCGTTCCTTGTGCGGGATACTGAAATAGGTGCACCGCCCAAAGAAAATACCCGCACGACCGACCCTTGTTTCCTATGCGCATGGTATCGGCGAAAGGTGTTGTTTGAGGTAGCACAAGAGTTGGGATGCAACAAAATTGCCCTCGGACACCACAAAGATGATATTATCGAGACGCTGCTGATGAATCTTGTGTTTCAAGGTGCATTCGCCACTATGCCGCCCCTGCTGCAAATGGACAAGATGCCCATACAGATGATACGCCCCCTGTGTCTGCTTTTGGAGCAAGACCTCAGACGCTATGCCGAACTGCGGCAATATCCCAAGCAGACAAAACTATGCCCTTTTGAGAAAGCGTCTAATCGCACCAATATAAAGCAACTACTGACGCAGTTGGAGGCGCTCAATTCCAACGTGCGCGACTCGCTATGGAGTGCTATGGAGAACATCAAACCCGACTACCTGCCCCACCGAAATGTGTAAGTTGTCGGCTACTTGTCTCGTCGGAATGGACTTCGCTAACAGAACGCACGTACGTGCGTCGGACGCTTCGTCATTCCTCCTCTTCAAAAATCAAAAACCTCAGGTCTTTTTGATTTTTGAGGGAAAGAGTTGTCGGCTACTTGTCCGCTACTTGTCCGCTACTTGTCCGCTACTTGTCCGCTAGTTGTCCGCTACTTGTCGGCTACGGGACTCGGGAGGACAGCGGGAAAACAACAGTTGAAAAATCCTTTAATTCCTGTTTATATGAATGGTTTTTATACAATCCTACTTTTGATCTGTTCCAATATCTTTATGACCTTTGCATGGTATGGGCATCTGAAATTGGGCGAAATGGAATGGTTCAAATCGCTGCCACTGATTGCCGTCATCGCTATCAGTTGGGGTATCGCTTTCTTTGAATACTGCCTGCAAGTGCCTGCCAACCGATTGGGCTTTGACGCCAACGGAGGCCCCTTTAACATCGTGCAACTGAAAGTGATACAAGAAGTGATTACATTGGTAGTGTTTGCCGTGTTCAGCATGCTTGCCTTTCATACCCACCTGCAATGGAACCACCTTGTCGCCGCCCTATGCCTGATAGGTGCGGTGTATTTCGTATTCGGTTTCTGAGCAGACAGCATAAACAACATCGCCCACCTGATAGGTATCAAGCAGGCGATGTATATACCGAAACCGACAAATTGGCTTATTCTTCGTCGGCGTGGAATAGTTGCCAGGTATGCCCTTCTGCATCAGCAAAAGAGGTGATACCTATTCCTTTTGTGAGCGTACAACGGATATTGTTTTTCTCACCTACGATAGTCCACTCCTCTGCCTGCTGCTCAACAGTGGCGTATTGATACGGCACATTAGGTACGGAAAGTGCCGCACAGATCTGGCGCGGATTGGAATGATTAGCTCCACTATTACGAAGATAAACCGCCATGTGAGTTGTATTTGGGCTGGCTTTATCACCAACTAAATTCACACTGATATCAAAATACATAAACCCTTCGTTCGGCATTTCCTCTTGGTTGTTACTTAAGTATGTTTTTATACTTTGTACTATAAATCTCTCTACATTACCATTCTCACGCACAAACACAACCGTATCTCCAAGCGTATAATTGGCGGTAAGGAATACTGAACACTCCCCAGCCATACGTTGAATGTCCTGTATGAGTGCTTTGTCAGGAACAGTAGGTTTACAAGCAGAGAAAACGGTAGCCAGCACCACAATGAAGGCTATGGATATACGCGAATATTTCATACGTTTGCTTTTGTTTGTTCTTTTGTAATTTTTCGGACATATTCCCATGTATGCCCCTTTCCATCCGTGAAAAAATAGATACCTATTCCCCTCCGAAGGACACATTGGATTCCGAACTGAGTTTCCGTAATACGAATGGTATCTGCATCCTGTGTGAACGGTGCAACATTCAAAGAATAGCAAGGGACACCTACATCAGCAAAGGACACAATACGATTGCCATATAGACGATTTTCGAGACAAACAGAGAGAAACTGGTTTGAATCGGGAGTCGTATTCTTTAACATTGTGTACATTCGACACCCCTCAAACACTTTCTCTGGTGTCTTTTCCCATAGATCCCACTCTTGCATTTGGTAATACTCAAACAGTTCGTTCGCTTCTACATAATACGTCTCTAATTCTCCCGACTCGCGCAAGAATACAATGCAGTCGCCCTTGGAATAGTTGTTGTACAAATATGTGGCATGCTCCGCCGTGCGCCCCCTTGCCTCTTCTATTTGATATGCGGATGGATATTTACCCTGTTCACATGAGACAAGAAGAAATAGTGCAAAGCATAGTACAATATAGATTGGGAAATGCCTCATAATAGGATATTATTTTACGATTTTCTTTATCTCTGCATAATTCTCCGAGATGTACATACGGAGAATATACACGCCTGTAGGTAGTTGTTCTATGACCGTGGCTATGGTAGGATTGATTTGCAGCAAGTTGCCACTAACATCATATACCTCTATTTTGATATATTTGGAATCAGGCGCATTATTGGGTATAGGAGTTTTGACCGATGGCTTATACACACGAGAAAGTGTCCCTAAATTTCCAGCATTATCCATACCATACACATGCAATGTTGGGTCACCCATCAATACATATTTTTCTATTTGATTTTTTCTAGTTGCGGAACAAAATCCATAATAATAACTCTGTTCACCAATATATAGCCATAGACTCAAAGGAAAATTTCCTATTTTTTTCGTTGTTCGTTTTAATTCCCTAAACATCCTTTTCGCCAAACGATTATTTGCATCTCGGTTAGAATCAACCGTTGCACCATAAAACGCTACCCCGCCATGATTGGCAGCGACCCACGAAGCTCCGAAATTTTGATTTATCCAATAAGAATTGAGAGCACAAGCAAAACCAAAACCTATCGGTGCTGGTGTGGTATTTTGCAAATCTTCTAAATGAAACACACACAAATTATAGGGGTCTGCGATTTGATAAAAATTGCCATGCCCCCGATATACAAAGAACCTTGGCGTCTCATTCAATTCGGACTCAATTTCACTCCAATGACCAGTCCCTTCATAATTACGTCCATCATAAAGCCTACAAGATATTCCCATAGGTTCTAAATACCTATTCTTGATTTTTCTTATATTTCTGTAAAATTTTTTGCTTACTCTTTTTCTATTATCAGTGCCAGAAAACAATACAGCATCGATCTCTCTATTGACATACCCAATTTCAGTTTCTATCGTTTTTGTAATAAGTGCTCTTAATTTATCATAATTCCCATCTTCATTATCCACGACCCAGCGTCCTATCATCGGATGGTAATCATCATCTCGATAAGGGTTTCCCATATCATCACCCCCCAACGATGCCGGGATATCTGATATACTACCTACCAAAAGTACAAAGTCTGGTCGCTTCTCAAAATACATACTTCCCGTATATATTGCAGATAATACGGAGAATGGATCACCCATATATCCCTGTTCGTCCAAATATACTACCTTTGTTTCATATTGCTGCGCACGCTTATAATTCACGTAGGGTTGTAGAATTTTCTCCATATCACGGTGTGCTGCCACTATAAGGTAATCACCATTCTTTCCTGAATTATTAACTATATTCTTTTCATTAAAATTATCATAGTACACCTTAGTTGCGTACGCCTCGAAACTATCATCTGCCTCTAACTGATCCAACTTAGCGCACAAGTCCTCTCCATCAAATTCGATGTAAAATTTAGCATCTCGTAGAATGTCCATCGTATACTGATCAGGATAGTATGAAAAAGGAAATATAGACACTGTAACACCCATTGTGCCAAACATTCGATATATATTAGATACAACAATTGGTTCCGTACAAAACCCGTTAGGATACAATGCGTCAGTACCCATTGCATAATACTCCTCATTATAACAAGTTTCTACATATTCACCATATACCCCTTCTTCTTCCCATGTGTTTTCGTACTTAGCAGGAGAAATTCTATAAACATCTATTGTCTCGCCATCTGAGTTTTCTACAATAAGATTAAAATCTGTAACATCGTCTGGCAATAGTAAATTAAGGGAAAAGAAAGGTATCTCTGGGTAACCTGGCTGATCTGTAACATCCAACTCCACATCATCACCCATTGTGATTACTTCAAAATCGCCACAATCGTCCACTTCTCCAAAATCTACTCCCTCTTCATCTTCGCGCCCTGTATCCCATACAATTGTATAATCAGGCAACTCAAAATGGATTTCATACCCTATTGCTTTCTACGCTCACACTACATTCTGGTGTAAGTTGGTCTTGACCGAAAGAATTATGGCATATAATGCACAACACTCCCACCAAAAGGTTTGCTTTTAACCAAAGATTTCGCTTCATATTCATTGATTTTTACATATATATTACACTTTGGACTTTCAAATTAAATAGAGCACACATCAAAATCCTACCATCCACGATGGGAATGGAACATCGTTTCCTTGCAGTTTCCACGAATGCTGACCTGTCCAAAAATCAATTATCCCAGTATGCTGTTGGAGACGCCCAAACAAGAATGTCACTGGAGTCGCCCATATCGTTACTATTTTGTTTGCATCTGGATAAAAAGTATGTGTCCTGTAATCATCGCCTCTTTTAGCATTCATCAAAATATCTGTATAGCAATATACCACACCATACTCTAATTCACAGGTGAGGGTGATACTGATTTTGACCGTGTCGCTCTGCAATATAGTTTGCAGAACATACTTAGTAGCCTTCGTACGAATGGGACGTGCATACTCATCATCATCGTCGTCCGGTTCTTCTACATATTCATATGTTTTTTGGCTTATAGAATTAGTTGTAACCACAAAACTTTCCAGTGCACCTGTCTCCCTAATAAAAAAGACGCTATCTCCCACGGTATAATTGTCCGTCAGATAAGAGGACATCTCTACCATTTTGAGCCGAAGTCGCTCTTTCTGTTCAGGTGTCGCTCTCTCACAGGAAATAACGGTGAGTATCAGAAAACATAATAGGAAAAGTGTATGGAAATGTTTCATAGCAATTTGCCTTAATGTGTAAAAAGAACTGTTTTTATACAATTGGAGGGGAAACATATCATCTTCCCCTCCAACAACTATTTTGTATTTACAATTATGACACGCCTTCCTATTCTTCGTCGGCGTGGGCAGCGGCGTACTCTTTGAGCAGTTTGTCCTGTACGTCCGCAGGCACGAGTTCGTAACTCTTGAACTCCATCGTAAAGGTGGCACGACCGCCCGTGAGGGACGAGAGCGTGGTGGAGTAGTTCGCCAACTCCTTCAATGGCACAAGGGCTTTGAGGCGCGTGAACTGCTTCTCCGTCTCCATACCCAACACCATACCACGGCGACCATTGATGTCGGACATCACATCACCCATAATCTCGGTAGGCACAAAGACCTCCACATTGTAGATAGGCTCCAAGACCTTCGGATTGGCATTGCGGAACGCCTCAGCAAACGCATTGCGTCCTGCCAAGCGGAACGAGATTTCGTTGGAATCCACAGGGTGCATCTTGCCGTCATACACTATGACGCGCACATCACGCGCATACGAGCCTGTGAGCGGACCCTGCTCCATACGATCCATCACACCTTTGAGAATAGCAGGAATGAAACGCGCATCGATAGCACCGCCTACAATAGAGTTGATAAGCACCAACTTGCCGCCCCACTCCAATTTCACCTCCTGCGTGTCCTTGACGGAGATCTTGTATTCCTGGTTGCCAAACTTATACACCTCTTTTACGGGTACGCCCTCTTCGTAAGGCTCTATAATCAAATGCACCTCACCGAACTGCCCCGAGCCACCCGACTGTTTCTTGTGGCGATAGTCAGCACGTGCCGCCTTGGTGATGGTCTCGCGATACGGAATCTTAGGCTCGCTGAACTCCACCATCATCTTGTCGTTGTTCTCCAAACGCCATTTCAAGGTACGCAAGTGGAACTCACCCTGTCCGCTGACGATGGTCTGGCGGAGTTCTTTCGACTGCTCCACGATCCATGTGGGGTCTTCCTCATGCATACGCACCAACAAGGCTGCCAGTTTCTCGTTCTCCTGCTCGTTGAGCGGTTTGATAGCACGGCGGTACTTAGGCGCGGGATACTCAATCTTCGGATATGCCAACTCGCAGTCTTTGGCATTGAGCGTATTGCCCGTGCGGGTGTCTTTGAGTTTCACCGTAGCAGCGATGTCGCCTGCTGCCAACTCCTCCACAGGGGTTCGCACCGCACCTGCCACACAGTACAACTGGCTGATACGCTCTTTCTGCCCTCTGTCCATATTCTGCAAATCATCGCCCGGGCGCACCGTACCCGACATCACCTTGAAATAGTTTACCTCACCGATATGTGGCTCCACGCTGGTCTTGAAGACAAAGAGCGAGGTGGGCGCTTGGGAATCTAAGCGCATCTCACCATCCGTAGTCTTCACAGGGAAGGTATCGGCAGAGGGTGCCATAAAGCCCAAGAAATCCATCAGACGGCGGATACCCATATCTTTGAGTCCGCTGGTGCAGATAACGGGATACATACTGCCTTCGGCAAACACAGTCTGCAAGCCGAGCATCACCTCCTCATCGGTCAGCGTACCTTCCGTGAGGTATTTCTCCATCAGTTCCTCGTTAGCCTCGCCTGCCCATTCCACCAACTGCGCACGGATAGCCGTGGCTTTCTCTACCTCCTCTGCGGGGATGTCGTGCAACTCAGGCGCACCACCTTCGGCTTTCCATACCAACATCTTGCCTTTCAGCACGTCGATAGCCGCATTGAAACCCTTGCCTGCGTTGACAGGGTATTGTATCAGCGTACACTTGTTGCCAAAATCTTCCACCAACTCATGGAATGTACGCTCGAAATCGGCATTCTCATGGTCGCATTTGTTAATCACAAAAGCGATAGGTTTCTTCGCTTGCTCTGCCAAGCGGAAGTTGTTCTGCGTGCCTACCTCTACGCCACCGTTTGCCGTCAGCACCACCAACGCACTGTCTGCCATATGCAGAGCCGCCACCGTGCCGCCGCAAAAGTCGTCACTACCTGCGCAATCGATTATATTCAACTTCTTTCCGAGGAACTCCACATTGCACACCGTGGAGAACACAGAATAGCCGTACTCCTTCTCTACGGGGAAATAGTCGCAGACCGTCGATTGCGTCTCTATCGATCCACGACGTTTAATCACACCCGATTCGAACAACATCGACTCCATAAGAGTCGTTTTACCAGATCCGCTACCGCCCAACATAGCGATATTCTTGATCTCATTTGCTTGATACACTTTTGCCATAGTTGTGTTTTTTGAATTCAAGGTTAGACTTGCGGCATATGCTCTTTCTATACATTGCGCTCAAACAGTATTCAAACGGCAATAAAAAGCACTTTTGCCCGACAAAACTATGGCAAAGATAGCACTATTTTTTGTATCTTGCAAGAAAACACGCCTTTTTATGTTGCAAAACATAATAAATGACCCGTTGGTCGGAATGAACAGCGTTTTTAGCGTATCCTCCATTCTGCATAATGTCCCATAAACACAAAGTATAAAAAATGATAATAAAACAGGCAATAGATAGCGTGGAACAATCGGCTACCTGACCGCTACCTGACCGCTCGTGGAACAATTTGAATAAGCGAGAACCGAACGAATATATTTTAATCTTTCTGCCGAGCGGGAGAGAGGTCGAACGAAGACCAACAAAGGACAATAGTATAGGTACTCGGGCGGACATCGGGAGGACTTTATACTATTTTCCCTTTGGGTTTCGACATCGTTCAATGCAGACAACGGGTGGGTAAAACAAAATCAATCGTACAGGTCTTATACGTATCATCATCGTATTGCCGTATATGCGCATAGAGAGACCGTAGGACAAATGCTGTATTCCATCAAAAATGAAGGTGCATCTGGTGGGGCAAACGAAAATCTGGCACCCTGTGGTAAGGATGCCAGACAACGAACAATCGTATATTAACGAAATAGGATTTATCTAAAAGTAGAAGTTCAGCAAGAGGTTAGCACCGATATTGTCTGTGGAAAAGGTAAAACCGTGGTTGGCGGGCGCAATGAGGTTGGTATATTCCTCAACCGTTTCCGTATACTTATTCCAGCCTTCATATACCGAAGCAAGAGCGGGGTTGACTACATAGCAGATATCCACATTGACATTCGCTCCAAGCGATATCTTGGGTGCTACGAACCACTCTATACCTACCGAAGCATACGCACCCACGCGATGTATCAAGTGTTCGGCTTGCTCTTTCAAGAGACGTGGGTGGTCTATTCCAGGGAAGGCAATGGCAGACGGCACAGGAAAGACATCCGCCTGCGAGGGCTGTTGGTTCAGTTCTGTAATGGCATTACCATAGCGGTAGAGGTGCGACTCGGAGCCGACAGCATAGAGCAGACCTGCACCAAACACACCTTGCACAGGACTGCGCTTGCCGACATGGTAGTCGATGCCAAGGGCAAAACTGCCTGAGAACTTCTGCTCCTTGTAGCGATCTTCCACTTTTGCCTGACTAAGTGGGTTCTCAAAGAGGGCTGCGTCATCCATAGCATAGCCATTCTTCGAGAATACATAGCAACCAAAGCCGATATTCGCCTTTACCGCCAGCTGGTCGGTGAGCATATACTTGCCCATAATGGAGACGATATCCGGCGTTGGCAGCAACATATTTTTGGTTCCCATAGGTTCGCCTGCCAAGTTGCCGAGGGTGTTCTGCACATTGCCATTGAAGAGGTTGCCGACAAAAGTGGCTATGGGGTTCAGCGAAAAGCCTACCGAGAAATCGCCTGCCTTGGGTAGGTATTCAGAGTAGTCTTTGCTATGCTTTGCCGTTGCGTTGTTGGGCTCAGCCGTATCCTGAGCCATGGCGACTGCCGCTACAACGAGCGACAGTGCCAAGGATAGAAAGCGTTTCATGATTGTGGTTTTCTCCATGATTTTTTATAGTTCTCCGCAAAATAACAAATCTTAGACGGGGAGTGCTTATTGCATCTCGTCATCTACATTCCACGCATATCCTGCGGGAGTGCTATACGAGCCGTTCTCATAGAAGAGCAACTTTGCCGACTGGCGCAGGTCGAAGATACGATTGGCATTTGCTTCTACAAGCGTATTGCTGATATTGCCTGCATACTTGTAGTTACCATAGAGGGTCTTGTTGTCGTTCTGGACAGGGTCTGGGTAGTGGCGGAAAGCAGTGATGCCCTTGGTTTCATCGTCTATGTCGATGGTCACATAGAGTCGGTCGCCCTCTGCTACAGCATGGGTCAGGGGGTAGTTGAACTGCCCGAAGGAGCCGTTCGAAGCGATACGGTTGAAGGTACGGCTAAGCCCCGTCTCTGCATCCTTGATAGTAATCTTCGCCTTGACATTAGAAGCAACGTCCCAAGAAGCCTCGTGGTTGTTCTGCGTTGCAGTTTCGATGGCTTTCTGCACATAGAGTTTCACCATCGCCATCTGGGCATTCTCTACTTTTATCCACTCTACGAGGTCAGTAGGCCAACTGAGCAGTTCTCTATCCACCGAAGCCGCTGGTGCGAAACGCATAAAGGCGGTATAGGGCTTATCCCAATCGGTGTAAGTAGGAATTTTTACACGTTGGCTGTACGTACCCTCTATCTGGGTGGTCGTTGTAGCACCTGGGACATAGTAGTGGGTCATATTCTTAGCAAGCACCTTGACATTAATAGTAGGCTCCTCAATACCATATTTGCGGTAGAGGTCGAACTTGACATTACCGTTGGCATCGGTGAGAACAACCATACTGCGAGAACTGCCGTCCATGGTGTAAGACACCTCCACGGGCGACTTGGAGAGTGGCGCATAAGTACCTTTCCAGAAACTGCTCTCAATAGGCATCTGGATGGTGGCAGCATTCCAAACCGTCTTCTGCCAGCCTTCGGGGATAACTTGCCAGCCCGCTAAATTGCTATGGAAAGGTTCATCCAATGTAGAAGCAGGATTGAAGGCATAATAGAGAGTCCACTTGTTGTTCCACTCGCCGTCTTCTTTTTCAACCTGTTGCATCAGGTTGTAGGTACCCGTGATGGTGGCTTCACGATTAGAATAGTAGTGCTTGTAGTTTTCCGTCTTGCTGTCAATGAGGGTGAAATCGTCAGCACGAAGGGTCATATTTGCATCTTTTACAGGGACTGCTACCTTGAATAGTCCTGCGTTGCTGATAGGTGCGACAAAAGTAGCCGTTTCGCCATCTGGGTAAACTAAATGCAAACGCATACGTAACAAAAGTCCTTTGTAGTCACCCACACAGTAACTTACCTCATAAGGGAGGTTAACCTGTGCGGTGATGGTCTGCTGGGCATCGTAGCCCTCGATGAGTACCCAACCAGCGAGATCATCACACCACGTGTCAACAGGGATAGCGGGATCGAAGGTGTAATAGAAATTGCCCAACTCGTTCCACGCTGCCTCAGCGGAGCGTTGTTTCTTGTAGAGGGTGTAGCGACCTTCCTTAATGGTGATGGTCTTTGTTGGAGAGGCGTAGTGTTGATAAGCGATGGCAGGTTGGTCGAGTGTTACAGTCCAATTGACGTTCGGGTTTGTTCCCTCTTCCTTGGTAGGAATAGTAAGTGCGAAAGAACCATCCGCATTGGTAGGCACAATGAAAGGCTCGTCATAAGGGAAAGCATCGCCCACGATGCTGACTGTCTGCACGGAGGTAACATAGGTACCAACACCGAAGGATGTCTCCTGCGCCAAAGCAACAGTGCCACGCAGTACCGCCGTATTCTGGTAGTCAGCGAATTTCTCCTCTGCCACTACCCAGCCAGCCAAGTCGGGATCCCATGTGTCGTTTGGCTGAGGTGTGCTAATGCCGTTGTTGTAGTTCGGGATGAAAGCAAGTGGGCGTGTGCCTATGTTGCACGCGATGCCTTGGGTCACCTCAGCCACATCGAACAACGCGAGGTCCTCGCGGAGTTGATAGATGCCTTTGAGGGTCTCGACCTCCGTTGGATTTTTGTAGTGTTTGAAACCAGTCTCTGCCTTTGGCACGATGTTCGCACTGACAACACGGAAACCTTTCTTGAGGTTTTTGATGGGAAGGTTGATGCTGAACTCTCCGTTTGCATTCGTGGCAGTGCCATACGTAAACTGCTCTGCATCAGCCTGCAGCGTCTCATAGTCCTCGCCATCGACAATGGTAATCTCTACTATGCAGTCTGCGGCTTTCTTATAAGCACCTTCACGATAAGCCTTCTCGTAGGGGAGGAGGAGCGTGCCAGCAAAGACTGCCGTTTCACTATAATCCTTCATATCGATGATAACACGCGAATATGCCACATCATCCACAATATATGCCTCTGGTTTGAGGGTCTGCGGCAACACGGGAGCGGGTTCCACCTCAAAGCGGCACATACGTTTCTCAAAGACAGGCTTACCGTCTTCCATACGCTGGTAGAGTGTCTGCTCTGCCGTGAAGGTCTCAAAACGAAGGGATGCACCCTGCAAGCCAATAGACGGCACAGGCACCGAAAGCGTGAAGGTACCCGTAGAGTCTATCGTTGTAGAAATGGTTTTTGTTCCCGTTGCCCCTGGTGTATAACTGCTGTAAGGGATATCGATATATACCGTCTTGCCCACAGCGGGTACTTGTACCTCATTGGTGTATGAGCCATCTGCCTCGGTCTGACCTGTGGAGTAGGAAACATAACCACTGATGGTGGCAGAGGTCTGAATGCCGTTGAGATCTAATTCAGATTGCTCTTGTTTGCAGCCCAACAACGCTACGGTAAGAGCCGCGAGATAAATGAAATGCTTTTTCATACTGTTTTAGTTTTATATGGATTGGTATGTATCATTTACGTTCCACACGCTTGCCCTGTGCATCATAAAGCACACTGCCTGAGCGGATAAAGAGTACGCCATCGATAAGCAGTTTCTCCACCGTATTCCCTTCTGTTTCTGCATCGTTGAGGGCTGTATTCGCTACCTTAAAGACGGGCTGAATCTTATACTGTTTTTGGATATCGGTGAGCACAAGCGGATTGTCTTTTAGTTCATCGGTATTCACAGACCAATAGTCAAACGCATAGCCCGTGTCGGCAGTGGCTGTTACAGTGAACTGCTCGCCCTCGCGCACCTCATAACTGCCTGCTTCGGGGCTTGTAGTACCCCATGGTTGGTCTGGCTCGTAGATAGTGATACGGTAGGTGGTGTATGCCTGGAATATGGCTTGGATATAGTAATCCTTATTCATTGTGAGGGTGATGACAGCGTCGGTACTTTCGATGTCCCCAGTCCACCTTGCGAAGTAGTATCCCTCAACAGGGCTTGCTGTAAGCGTTACCTGCGTACCTTGTGGATATGCCTCTTTGATTGGACTGACAGACACCTCTCCCGCGCCGATTACCTCTGTGAAGAGAAGATAGGTCTGCTCCTTTGCGAAAGTTGCCGTGAGGATCGTATTCTCCGTGATGGTCAGGGTGCGTACTGCTTGCGTCTCACCATCCGACCACTGACTGAACACCCATCCATCGGCAGGAGTAGCCGTGAGCGTTACTTGTGCGCCTTCTTCGTACTGTGCAAGGTCTGGAGAACGGCTAATCGTACCCTGACCTATGACATCCGTGGTAAGCGTATAGTTCTTGGGCTTATCTATTTCCTTAAAGGTTGCAGTGAGCGTGGTGTTGGCAGTGATCGTCAGCGTGCGCACAGACTCTTTGATACCATCCGACCAATAGTAAAACTCCCAACCTTCGGCAGGAATAGCCGTAAGCGTTACTTGTGTGCCTTCTTCGTACTGTGCAAGGTCTGGCGAACGGGTAATCGAGCCCTGCCCAATGACATCCGTGGTGATGGTATAGTAGTTCTTAGGCTTATCTATTTCCTTAAAGGTCGCAGTAAGCGTGGTGTTGCTGGTAACGGTCAGCGTGCGCACAGACTCTTTGATACCATCCGACCAATAGTAAAACTCCCAAC
>X363_Desmarests_Spiny_Pocket_Mouse__coassemble_704_pt1 | contig 16907 bp, 17 predicted proteins | sample X363_Desmarests_Spiny_Pocket_Mouse__metabat2_low_PE_030 | metagenome-assembled genome bin X363_Desmarests_Spiny_Pocket_Mouse
CGTTACCAATCCTCCCTTTTCTCTCTTCCGTGAATATGTAGCCCAACTGGTGCAGTACAATAAAAAGTTCCTCATTATAGGAAATATGAATGCTATCACTTACAAAGAGGTATTTCCGTTGATTAAGAATAATCAGATATGGTTAGGCTTCAACCCTGTAAAGCAATTTATGCAAGTAGATAAGACACTTAAATCTTTCGGTAATATCCTTTGGTTTACCAACCTTGACCACTCTCTTCGCCACGAACCGCTTATTCTCTATAAGCAATACAATGCAGGAGAGTATCCCAAATACGACAATTACAATGCTATAGAGGTAAGTAAGGTAACTGAAATTCCGATTGACTACGATGGCATTATGGGAGTGCCTATTACCTTTTTGGGAAAATACTGTCCCGAGCAGTTTGAAATAATTTGGCAAGCCAGCGGAAATACCCGTGCAAGTGCGCCAAAGAATATATTACAGGACTTGCAGTATCATATTCATAAGGAAGATAGAGGAGGTTGCACAGTAGTTCAAAACAAACGTACATACGGACGTATTTTTATACGTCGTAAATAGTAAGAAATAATACCTTTATACAAATATGAAGATCACTTTAACCCACATTCGTATAGCCGACTTGGTGGACGGCTATCAGGACTCGCAGGAGAACGGCGTGGTAGGCTATCACGGTCTATTGGATATTAGACCGAAATACCAGCGCGAGTTTATCTATCAAGACAAACAGCAAAAGGCGGTGATTGACACCGTGTCGAAAGGGTTCCCGCTCAACGTGATGTACTGGTGCAAGAAGGAGGACGGCACGTTCGAGGTGCTCGACGGACAGCAGCGCACCATCTCTATTTGTAAGTTCTACACGGGCGAGTATATGGTAGAATGGAAAGGCAACCTATGGCACTACCACGCTATGCCCGACACCGAGAAGGAACAATTCCTTCATTATGAACTGCTTGTGTATATCTGCGAGGGGACAGACATAGAGAAATTGGAATGGTTCAAAGTCATCAACATCGCGGGGGAGAAGTTGGAAGAGCAGGAGATACGCAATGCAGTCTATGCGGGCAGTTGGGTGACCGAGGCAAAGCGGCATTTCAGCAAGTCGGGTTGCCCCGCACGCGGCGCGTCGGATGGCTATGTCAGCAAGAAATGGATACGCCAGGAGGGCTTGGAGTTGGCGTTGCGCTGGATATGCAAGCGCGACGGGAAGACCATCGAACAGTATATGTCGGAGCATCAGCACGATACGAATTGCAACGAGCTGTGGCTTTATTTCTTGGAGGTAGTCAATTGGGCAAGGGCGACCTTCCCGAAGAAACGCAGCCAACTGACGACTATCGATTGGGGCGAGATGTACCTTCGTCACGGCAAGGACAGGCTTGACCCCGCTGCCTTGGAGGCGCGCATTGCCGCCTTATTAAAAGACGGTGATGTGCAGAACAAAACAGGCGTCTATTGGTATGTCTTGGACGGTCAAGAGCAACATCTCAACCTTCGTACTTTCGATGAGAGAACCCGCACCGAAGTCTATGAGCAGCAGGGAGGACGTTGCGCCAATCCCGACTGTAAGCAGGGCGACCGCATCTGGGACATCAGCGAGATGGAGGCAGACCATATTGTCCCTTGGCGTCTTGGCGGTCTTACCACCAAAGACAACTGCCAAATGCTCTGTCGCCACTGCAACCGCACCAAAAGCGGGAAATAGTATAGGCTATTGGAATGTTCATACCGCAGAGACTTGTCAGAACGTGCAAGATGCAAAGTGATGAGAGATAGGGCGAGGGAGTGTACTGACGTACATGATCGAGTCATAGCCTCGAAAACAACACAGCAGATTGTGCGTTATCACAAGTCTTTCATTACGACAGCATCATAATTGCCTTTTGTAGCGCACCGATAAAGCGGTCAACATCCTCTTCGTCATTGTACAGCCCGAACGAGGCGCGTACAGTGCCTGGCACGTGCAGCAAGTCCATTAGCGGTTCGGCGCAGTGGTGTCCTGTGCGCACAGCAATGCCTTGCCTGTCCAAGAGCGTGCCTACATCAAAGGGGTGGATGAGCCGCTCGCCTTGATAGACATTAAACGATACCACCCCTGCTTTTGCTTGCCCTTCGGCATAGATATGTACCTCAGGCAAGCGGTGCAGTTGTTCCTCGCAATAGCGTGTGAGTGCCATCTCGTGTGCCATAATACGCGGCATTCCCACCTGCTGCATATAGTCTATTGCCGCCCCGAGGGCATACGAGCCAATGAAATTCGGCGTGCCTGCCTCAAACTTATAGGGTAGCACGTTGTATGTTGTCCCCGAGAAGCGCACGTGTTCTATCATCTCGCCTCCTCCTTCGGCAGGTGGCAGGCGGTCGAGCCATTCCTCTTTGCCATATAGCACGCCGATACCTGTTGTGGCATACATCTTATGCCCCGAGCATACGTAGAACTCGCAATCCAACTGTTGCACGTCTATCGGCATGTGCGGAGCGGACTGTGCCCCGTCTATGCAGACGGGGATACCATAGCGGTGTGCTGTACGTATCACCTCCTCTATGGGGTTGATGATACCCAACACATTGCTCACGTGTGCTACGGAAATCAGCCGCGTCTTTGGGCTGATGAGTGCCTCCAACTGTGCCATATCCCACCGCAGGTCATCACGGAGTGGCAACACCCGCAGTTGCGCTTTCTTGCGCTCGCAGAGCATCTGCCATGGCACGATGTTGGAGTGGTGTTCCAATGCCGATATGATTATCTCGTCCCCCTCGCCCACGCACAGTTCTCCAAAGGAGAATGCAAGGGTGTTGAGCGAGTCGGTCGTCCCTTTGGTAAAGACAATCTCTTTGGCGGAGCGGGCGTGCAGGAAATCCGCCACTTTCTGCCGTGCCTGCTCATGCTGTGCAGTGGCTACTTGGCTTAGGTGATGTACTCCGCGGTGTATGTTCGCGTTCCAGTGGGTGTAAGCATATAGCAGTGCGTCTAATACCGCTTGCGGCTTCTGGCTCGTCGCCGCATTGTCCAGATAGACAAGCGGCTTGCCATATACTTGTTCGTTCAATATAGGGAAATCAGACCGATTCATGTCAAATACGAATTTCGAATGAAACAACTTCTATTTTGTAGCGCGCCATGGTATAGCATTCTTGAATTATGTAGCCTCAACCCACTCCACACTTGCCTTGTGATACGTAGCAGATGCGCTTGCTATATTCCACTCCCCATAGGCCGTGTGGCTGTCAGGGCTTGTAGAAACTGTTTTCCAATACCTTTTGCGCATCTCCCTCTGCCATCAGTTGCTGTATCGTCACGTCGGGGTTATGCTCCATATAACTTGCTGCGATACGCCACCCCATCCACGTACCCAATCTACCAGGCGACTCCTGTGAAATCTCTGCCGTGAAGGGACCATCGTTAAGGTAGGAGGTCAGCAGTAGCGATTCGGTCTTGAATAGGTCGCGTTTATCCATCATCAGGTGCCAGATTGCCCGTTCGTGCTTCTCGCACCATTGCCATTGTTCTTTCGTATAACCCATTACCTCATAGTCTGGCAGTTCGGGGAACAGTTGCGACAGCAGGTATAGCACCTTCCCGCGGTATAGCATCTGTTCCAAAAGTCGGTTCTTGGTGCTGGTGAAGGGTATCATACGGAATAGATACGCGCTCATCACGTCTGCGGGGATACACTCTTTGCGCATAGTCTGCTTCTGGTAGTCGTATACCACGCGGTTGTAATACGCATAGTCGCTGCCTAAATACATATCCGCACCCACAGCGATGATGTCGTCGGCGAAATAGATAGAGGCATTAAATCCCGAGATGAATAGATAGATGGTAGGAATTTCTATGGTAGGATATAGGTAGGCGAGCCGCGAGAACGACTGGTCTAAATCCCGTTGTATGTCGCGTATGTCGGCAAACAGAACCTGTTCTCGTGCGTTGGTCTCGCGAAAGCCGTACACTGTGTCGTTCAAGAACTGGGGCAGCATTTCCGCCAGGTAGGCGGTATCGCTTGCAGGGATGCCCAAGATGTCCTCTACGAAAATGGGCATAAACAGCGGATATTCTGCATACAACCGTGCGATAGAAGGCTGTGTCCCTTCGCTTAATAGTGCGCTGTCAAACCGCATGATCTCCACGTGCTGCGGTTGTATCGCTTTCTTTGAGGGGAAATAGTCCCGCCTTTGCTGACACCCGTAGCACAGTGCCACTACTATCAAAAGGCAAAATGCGTTGCCACGGGAAACTATGTGTCTGCGTCTGCCCATACCGTTGTCGTTATTCGTCCCAGCCGATACCTCTATATTTGTTCAAGTCCCATTCTTCCTCCACCTCGTTGAGGTAAATCGTCTGTGGCATATCCTCGTCCTCGCTTGCTGCGTCCTCAGTAGTTTCACGTACAGTGATGTCAAGCGGTGAATGCGATATCTCTATCACTTGGTTCTGCTCTTTGTTGAGTTCCTGCCATAGCAGGTCTTTCAGCTCGCTGATACCCTGTCCGCTCACGGCAGACATGCTCACCACAGGAATGCCTGTCTCTTGACTAATCCGCTCCAAATCTGCTGCCGACACCTCCATTAGGTCGCATTTCGACACCGCCAATATGCGGGCTTTTGTCAGTAGTTGTGGATTGTACTGTTCCAGTTCGTTGAGCAATATATGGTATTCACCTACAATGTCTTCCGTGATAGCAGGCACCATAAAGAGCAGCACCGCATTGCGCTCTATATGTCGCAGAAAGCGCAGTCCCAAGCCTTTCCCCTCCGATGCACCTTCTATGATACCTGGGATGTCTGCCATGCAGAACGACTGTCCGTCGCGATACGATACGATGCCTAATTGGGGAGTGAGGGTGGTGAACGGGTAGTCTGCTATCTCGGGTTTTGCTGCCGACACCACGCTCAGCAGGGTGGATTTGCCTGCATTCGGGAAACCTACCAGACCCACGTCTGCCAGCACTTTCAGTTGCAGTATCACGTTGCGCTCCTCTGCAGGTTCCCCAGGCTGTGCATAGCGGGGTGCTTGATTGGTCGCGGTGCGAAAGTGCCAGTTGCCCAAGCCGCCGCGTCCGCCTTTCAGCAGCACCACGTTCTCGCCATGCTCCCGCACCTCGCAGATATACTCCCCTGTGTCTCCGTCATACACCACCGTGCCGCAAGGCACTTCTATCACCTTGTCTTCTCCGTCTTTGCCAAATGAGCGGCTTTCGCCTCCTTTGCCGCCGTCCGTCGCCATGATATGCTTTTGGTATTTCAGATGAAGCAGCGTCCATAGGTTGCGGTTTCCGCGTAGGATTATGCTACCTCCCTTGCCTCCATCGCCGCCGTCAGGGCCTCCTTTGGGCAGGTATTTTGCGCGATGGAAATGCATACTGCCAGCGCCGCCTTTCCCTGAGCGGCAGTAAATCTTGACGTAATCGATGAAATTGGAAGAAGCCACCGTGCTATCTTATTTTTGAATGAGACGAATGATATTTTCAATTTGTGAGAACACATCCTCCATCGTGTTGTTGCCGTTGATGGCGAAATAGTTGTGCTGGTGGAGGTAATAGGTCGCCACGGGTTGCGTCTGTTCGTGATACACTTGCAGCCGTTTCTTGATGGTCTCTTCGTTGTCATCTGTGCGTCCGCTGGTCTTTCCCCGGTTGATAAGTCGGCTGATTACCTCTTGTTCCTCCACAATCATATCCAGCATGGTGGCTTCCATACCGTACTTACCGAGCAGTCTTGTGAGTGCTTCTGCCTGTTCCACGGTGCGTGGAAACCCATCGAAAATCACACCTTTGGAATTTTCGGGAAGCGAAGCAATAAAGTTCTCTATCAGTGCAATCATTTTCTCGTCAGGCACTAAATTTCCCTTTGAAATGATTGCGTCTATCTCTTGCCCTAATGGAGAGCCCGATTTTATTTCAGCGCGTAGTACATCTCCTGTCGATAGGTGCTGCAAGCCGTATTTCTCTACGATAAAATCCGATTGCGTCCCTTTTCCGCTACCCGGGGCGCCACAAAGAATGATGTTAAGCATAATGTTACCTTATAAAAACAAAAGACTAATAAAACATTAAGAACCAAAAATTAAGGTGCGCCTTGTCTCGGTGAGCAAGCGCGTCTTAATTTTTAATTCTTAATCTGTGAGACGAAATTTAGAGGGCGAGTTTTGCACCTGCTTTGAATTTTACCACTTTCTTTGCGGGAATGACGATTGCCTCTTTGGTTGCAGGATTGATACCTTTACGTTCTGCTTTTTGAGCAACCGAAAGGGTAGCGTAACCTACAAGTTGTACGCTTTCGCCGTTCTTGAGTGCCTCTGCGGTAGCCTCGAGTGCAGCCTCAATCACTTTGGCAGCCTCGGCTTTCGAAACCTCTGCCTTTGCTGCAACTGCAGCAACAAGTTCAGCCTTGTTCATACGTGTAATGTTTTTGGATTGTTTATAAAATGTTCCGTCTTCCATGGCTTGTAGCATTGGATAAAGACGGTTGCAAAGATACAATAAAATAATGAAACCACCAAGTATTTGGCATGAAAAATACGTTTTTTAGAAAAAATATACGCTATTTTTGTAAAGATGCACGGTTTTTGTATGGTTTATTCGAGAAAAAGCATTATCTTTGCATACCTTACACACGATGAATGTAGAAAAATGAGAAACTTACCTATTGTCACGCGCTCTATTTTGTGGGCGAATGTATTGGTCTTTTTGCTGGATGCGGTGCTGCAGCGTTCGGGTATATCGTTGTCTGCTATCTGTGGCTTGCATTACTTCTCGGCACCGCAGTTTTATTTTTGGCAGCCGTTTACGTATATGTTCCTGCATGCCGATTTCGGGCATATATTCTTCAATATGTTTGCCGTCTTGATGTTCGCGCCTTTGTTAGAGCGTGAATGGGGAGCGAAACGTTTTCTGATTTACTATCTTGTGTGCGGAGTGGGTGCAGGCTTGGTGCAGGAAGCGGTTTGGGCAATGATGTACCAACCCACGTTGAGTACGATGGCTGCGCAACAGGCGGCATATTTTAGCAATCGGCTCGTCACAATCGGCGCATCGGGTGCCGTTTTCGGTATCCTGTTTGCCTTCGGGTGGCTGTTCCCGAACGTACCTTTGTTCATTATGTTTATTCCTATACCTATCCGTGCGCGCGTGTTTGTGATTATCTATGCGGTCATTGAGCTGTTCGCAGGCTTGGGCAATATGGTAGGCACTGTTGATAATGTGGCGCATTTCGCCCACCTTGGGGGTATGCTCTTTGGTTGGCTGTTGCTTCTTTGGTGGCAACGTGGAGGAGACGGCTGGGGGTATAGAATCCGCCGCGGGTGGCGCAACCTCACCCATCGTTTCCGCAAGCATCCCCGCTTGGATAGCACCGCCGACAAGGACTATTCCGACTACCACTACCAGAAGCGTGTATAAGTCCTATTCTTCTGCACTGTCTGTGCTGTCCTCCCGCTTTCCTTATATTCCAAACACGGGTCATGTAGCCGACAAGTAGCCGACAAGTAGCCGACAAGTCGCCGACAACTCTTTCCCTCAAAAATTAAAAAGTCATAGGCTTTTTGATTTTTGAAGAGGAGGAATGACGGAGCGTTAAACGCACGTAAGTGCGTTCCGTTAGCGAAGTCCATTCCGACGAGACAACTTGCTGACAAGCCTGAAATAAATGCCCCTCCCTTCTTCCTATAAGGCAGAAGGGAGGGGTTATTTGTGTCTGCACCGTTTCTTGGGGAGCGTCATCCTTTTCAGTAGTCTCTCCGCATGGCACGCTGCACCTCGCGCTTGTCGTCTGCCTCGCGCAGCGACTGCCGCTTGTCGTAGGTATGCTTGCCTTGGCAGAGGGCTATCTCCATCTTGGCAAGGCCTTTGTCGTTGATGAATAGCCTCAGGGGGATAATGGTCTTGCCTGTGTCTTGGGCGAGTTTGGCGAGTTTGCGCAGTTCTTTGCGTTGCAAGAGCAGTTTCCTGTCGCGCTTGGCTTCGTGGTTGGCATAACTGCCGAAGCGGTATTCTGCGATGTGCATCTGCTTCACCCATAGTTCGCCCCCCTCAAACTGGCAATAGGTATCCGCAAGGCTGGCTTTGCTCTCACGAATGGATTTGATTTCCGTGCCGTACAGCACGATACCTGCCACGTAGCGGTCAAGTATCAGGTAATCAAAACTTGCGCGTTTGTTCTTTATGTTTACGTCGCTTTTCAGCCGCATGATGTCATTCTGTGGGGGTATTTTGCCCTTGTTCTTTGATGTTTTCTATGCGTTTGTATTTCTTTTGCCGCTGTTGCCAACGCTCGCGGGCATATTGTTGCATATCCACAAACTCGTCGTTCTCATCGATGATTTCCAGTCCGAAGATGGTCTCTATGATGTCTTCAAGGGTCAGGATACCTTGGAAACAGCCGTACTCGTCTATGATCAGTGCGATTTGTGATTTCTGCTTGAGCATCGCGTCGAATATCTCGCTCAGCGACTTCTCTTCGTCAAACGAGGGCAGCGGACGCTTGATAGAGCCTAAGGTCACTTGGAAATTATCCTCTGCGAGGTCTTCCAGTGCGTCGTCGCGCAGGATATACCCCGTGATGTATTCGGGTGCGTTTTCGTTATAGACAGGAATGCGGGAGAAGTGGTCGTACTCGTCCGAGTCGTAATATTCCTTTATGGTCATATGCTCGGGTGCAATCTTGGCTACCACCCGCGGAGTCATCACGTCCGATGCTTTGATGCTGTCCAAGCGCATCATGTTGGAAATCATTTTGTTCTCGTCTTTCTCAATCACGCCTTCTTCTTCGCCTACGCTTACCATGGCGAGCACTTCTTCGCGGCTGACGGATGTCTCCGCCTCATCGGTCTTGAATAGCCGTGTGATGAGCCGTATCAGCACCACAAACGGATACATCACAAACGTGAGCATGCGTATTGTCCTTGCGCAGAATCCCATCAGCGATTTCCAATAGGTCGTACCGATGGTTTTGGGGACTATTTCGGCAAATATCAGTATCAGCAGGGTAACGAGCATGCTGACCAATCCGAACCACTCCGAGCCGAAGAGCAGGGTTGCCTGACGACCAACGCCTGCGGAACCGATTGTATTTGCTATGGTGTTGAGTGAGAGGATTGCGGCGAGGGGTTTCTCTGTCTCGGTTTTGTATTGTTTCATCAGGGTTGCGGGTGCATACCCGTCTTCCTCGCGCATCGTGATGTAACTCAGCGTGGTGGTCATCAGTACCGACTCCAACAGCGAGCATAGAAACGAGACGCCCAGTGCTAATGATAAGAATAAAATAAGTAAGCCCATAATTTCAAAATAGCGTACAAAAGTACGACATTTTTTTTATATGACCAAGAAAAAACGTGTTTTTGCCCGAAAAACTTGCATATATTCCCAAAAAGTAGTACTTTTGCACGCTAAATAATGTCATTCCCCTTTTCGATGGTTTGTGCGAAAAGCCGATGCGGACAAATAAAAGCATCACGCGTTGTCAGCATTAAACTATGTAGAAAACAGAAGGCGAAGTGTTAAAAAATCCTCCCGTTGCCCGCCCGAGTACCTATAATGTTTCCCATTGTTCCACGAGCGGTCAGGTAGCGGTCAGGTAGCGGTCAGGTCGCGGTCAGGTCGGGGTTAGGTGGCGCATTGTTCCACGCCATTGAGTGTCGGTTTTGTTATCATTTTTTATACTTCGCGCGTATGGGTATAGTGCATCATGTCGGATACGATAAAAAACGATTTTAACTCCACTGATTGGTAATCATTTATGATAGACTATATAAAAGGTGTTTTGTCAGAACTTACTCCCACTTTGGCGGTGATAGAAGCGGCGGGGGTAGGTTATGCCGTGAATATCGCGTTGCCTGCATATTCTATGTTGGTAGGAAAGGAGAATACGGACTGCCGCTTGTTTGTTACGGAGATTATCCGCGAGGATACGCACGACTTGTTTGGGTTTACAAGCAAGGGTGAGCGTGCGCTGTTCGATATGTTGCTCACGGTCAGTGGCATAGGTGCGAATACTGCGCGCATGATTATGTCTGCGTTTTCGGCGGGAGAGGTGCGCCAGATCATCGCCACAGGCAATGCGAAAGCCTTGTCGCAGGTCAAGGGTTTAGGGCCCAAGACAGCGCAGCGTGTCATTGTGGATTTGAAGGACAAGGTGCTGAAGATCGACTTGGACGACGCCGCTTCGGCTATGGCGGCAGTGGACGTGTTGGATGTGTCTTCGCCCGCTTCGGAGGTCAAGGAAGAGGCGGTCGGCGCGCTTACGATGTTGGGTTTCCAGGTTGCGGCGAGTGGCAAAGTGGTGGACAGGATTTTGAAGGAAGACCCCACATTATCGGTAGAGAAAGTCATTAAGATGGCGCTTAAAATGTTGTAAATCATGAGTCGGACAATAGAGCAATACGATGCAGTGGTGGCGGAGTGCCGCCATATCTACAAGTTGAAGATGAAGGACTACGGTCCCAGTTGGCGCATTATGCGTCCCCAGACCGTGAACGACCAACTTTTCATCAAGGTCAAGCGCGTCCGCGAGATTGAGCAGACAGGCGTGAATTTGGTGGGCGAGAGCGTGGAAGGAGAGATGATGGCGATTGTCAACTATTCTGTGATGGGATTGATACAACTCGCTGAGGGCTATGCGGATACCGTGGATATGTCCTCCGACGACGCGCTTGCGCTCTACGACAAATATATAGAAGAGGCGAAGTCGTTGATGCTCCGCAAGAATCACGACTACGGAGAGGCATGGCGTGATATGTTCCCATCCAGCCTGACGGACATCATTCTCACGAAAATCAACCGCAACAAACAAATCGTTGCCAACGACAACCGGACGCTCTGTTCGGAGGGTGTGGACGGCAACTATTTCGATATGATAAACTACGCTATATTTTATTTGATTAAGCAGCATGAGAGCAAATAGACCGTTGCATATCGTGGGTTCGTTGAGCCGCACGTTGTTGGGTATTACCTTTATCTTTTCGGGTTTCGTAAAGGCGATAGATCCCTTGGGAACGACCTACAAAATCGAAGACTATCTCAAAGCCTTTGGAGGTATTTTTATGGATGCTATGCCCTTGGCGACGGCTGCAGCAGTGGTGATGATTGCCTTTGAGTTTGTGTTGGGCGTGTGCTTGCTGTTCAATGTACGCACCTCCGTCACATCATGGCTTGCCCTGCTTTTTATGCTGATCATGACGCCGCTTACGCTGTATATCGCGCTTGAAAACCCAGTATCCGACTGTGGTTGTTTCGGCGATGCAGTCAAACTGAGCAACTGGGCAACCTTTGGGAAGAATATCGTATTTCTGGTATTGGTTCTCCTTCTGCTGTTCACCAAACGCTATATCCACCAGACTTTCACTTGGTGGGCGGAACTGACGCTGTTCGTCTTGGCTTTGGCAGGCATTGGCGGCGTGATGGGCTATTCCATGACCCACCTGCCTTTCATTGATTTCCGTCCCTACAAGGTAGGCAACCATATCCCTACGCTGATGGAAATCCCCGAGGATGCGCCGCACGATGAGTATGCCATTACGTTCGTCTATGAGAAAGACGGCGTGCAGCAGGAGTTTACTTTGGAGAACTACCCGAAAGGCGATAGTACGTGGACGTTCGTTGACCAGAAGTCTGTCTTGGTCAAGAAAGGTTTCGAGCCTGAGATACACGACTTTGAACTGGTCAATATGGACTTTGAGGATGTTACTTTCGATATCTTGGAAGCCGAAGATACGGTAACCTTGGTGGTGATGTACGACCTAGCAAAGACCGATGCCCGCCAGTTGCCCAAGGTGAAAACCCTATACGAATCCTGCGTGGCACAAGGCACACCGTTCTATATCCTCACGGGTTCATCTGAAGAGGAAATCACTGCCTACTTTGATATGGAGCAAATAGCCGAAGTAGACGAGGAGATAGAAGAAACCGATGCGTTTTTCGAGGACGAAGTGGAGAGTACAATGAAGCCGTATGGCATTCTCACCTGCGATGGCGTAACGCTCAAGACCATTGTGCGTGCCAATCCTGGTGTCGTGCGCCTCTATAACGGCACCGTGGTGGAGAAATACAACCTCCGCAATAGATAAGCGATCAATCATACATAAACAAACTATACGATTATGCGAACAAAAATGGTGGCAGGTAACTGGAAGATGAATAAAAACCTGCAAGAAGGCGTAGCATTGGCTACCGAGTTGAAAGAGCAAGTGAAGAATCCCTCGTGCGCTGTGGTTATCGGTACGCCGTTTATCCACTTGGCTACGGTGGCAGAACTGCTCAAAGACAGCCCTATCGCAGTGGCTGCCGAGAACTGTGCCGACAAGGATAAGGGGGCTTATACGGGTGAGGTGAGTGCCGAGATGGTCAAGTCCACAGGGGCAACCTACTGCATCCTCGGGCACTCCGAGCGCCGTGCTTACTACCACGAGGACTATGCTATCCTGCGTGAGAAGGTGCGCTTGGCATTGGCACAGGGTCTGAAAGTGATTTTCTGTATTGGTGAAGTCAAGGAAGAGCGCGAGGCAGGCAAGCAGAACGAAGTTGTTAAGGCGCAATTGGAAGGCTCTGTATTTAACCTCACTGCGGAGGAGTGGAACCATATCGTCCTGGCATACGAGCCGGTATGGGCTATCGGCACAGGTCTCACCGCTACTCCTGCGCAGGCACAGGAAATCCACGCTTATATCCGTTCTCTGGTAGCCGAGAAATACGGCGAGCAGATAGCAGACGACACCACGATTCTCTATGGTGGCTCGTGCAACGAGAAGAACGCGGCGGAGTTGTTCGCTAACCCAGACGTAGATGGCGGGCTGATTGGCGGTGCTGCGCTTGTGGCAGAGAAGTTCATGGCTATCATCAATGCGCGTTAATCTGTGTGTACTATGGCGCCGTTGATTCTTCCTGTCCGGGGTTTTACGCCTGTTATTGGCAAGGACTGTTTCCTTGCGCCCAATGCCACTATCGTGGGTGATACGGTCATGGGTGACGGTTGTTCTATCTGGTTCAATGCGGTCTTGCGCGGCGATGTCAATTCGATTCGTCTGGGCAACCATGTCAATATCCAGGACGGCTCGGTGTTGCATACCTTGTATCAGAAATCGACGATCGAAATCGGCGATTATGTGTCTGTGGGACACAATGTTACCATCCATGGTGCGCATATCCGTGACTACGCGCTTATCGGTATGGGTGCTACCTTGTTGGACGATGTCGAGGTGGGCGAAGGTGCTATCGTGGCAGCGGGTGCGCTGGTGCTCAAAGGCACGAAGATTGGGGCGTATGAGGTCTGGGGCGGTGTCCCTGCGAAGTTTATCAAGAAAGCCGACCCCGAGCAGACCAACGAAATCAACCGCAAGATAGCCCACAACTATGCGATGTACGCCGCCTGGTACAAAGAATAGCGGCAATCCTGCAATAGGGACTCCTTTAAAGCAATTCTACAAAAAAGAGACTGGCTACGCACCCGTATAGCCAGTCTCTTTTTTGTATTTTCTTCGGCGCAATGACTTTATGCCTCTCACCATATCCAATATACCTCTTCCCCCACGATAATGCGCAGTTCCCCTTCGGTGGTTATCACCTTGTGTGCCGCAGGTGTACTGTCCTGCCCGACAGTAGCAATCCCTTCGGGTAGCAACCCATAGGTCTTGTTCATATACGTAGCGGCTTGCCGCAGCCGCTCTTGCACCCGCCTGAGGTCTTCCTGCAAATCCGTATTGCCGTATCCCTCTGCTGCCCAGCGTTTCGCGTCTTGCTGTGCAGCAGCGGAGATATAGTCAATGAATTCCTCCGTGTATGCAAACAGACTCGCATATTCCTTATGATATAGTTCGCTCCATATTTCTTCCACACGGCGTTGGAACGCGGGGAACTGCGCTAATTGCGGTGCCCATGTGTTATGGTGTTCGCGTCCTTCATAGAAAGGACGTTCTTTGTCGTAGTTAAACGCGCTGCCGAAGTCCCATACGGGGCCAAAATGCCATTTTTCACTGTCGCCCATGTCGCGGTGTAGATAGCAACTGCCGTGGAACGATTCGTAGTTATCCGTCAGTTCCTGCACGATGAAGAATCGTGCCAGCGCATCTATGTCCAGATACTGCCATAGTTCGTTATCGTCTTTGCTGCCGTAGATGAGTGTGTTCAGGCGTCCCATCTCTGTGCGTAGAAAGTCCTCCTGCGCGCCAGACAATATCTCAGGCGTTTTGTAGGTGAAGATGATGGGTCTCCCGTCTCCTTCGGTAATTTGCACGTGTGGGTCGGAGTCGTAGTTGTCTATCTCTACCAGCCAGCCACCTGTGATGGAGTCGGGCTGTGTGCAGTTGTCTGCCTGTTCCACGATGTCCACGCGGTCTTTGTCCACGCGTATCAGTTCCGTGAGGAAGTACAGCCCTATATAATCGCCGTTCAGTACCACCTCTACGGGACGTTGTGCGGGTGTCCATGCCATGCCGATATGTTCGCTTAGCCAGAAGCCTACGGTGTTGCGCAGGAAGCCGTTGTAGTCATCCGCATGTGCCAATAGTCCGAAGTGTTTGCTTGCTTTAAGTCCCGCGAGAGGGGCTTTCTTGTCTAATTTCAGGCGATAGGGTTTCTTCTCAAAGCCGTTCCACGTCCAATTGCCTCGCCCTTTTATCTGCAAGGCAAGTGGGGCAGTCTCGCTTCCGATAGCCTCTATGTCCGTACCGAGCGGGTCCAGCCAGTAAACAGCCGGCACGTAGGTCTCTTTGCTGTTGACAGGTGCGTGATTTTGCGTCTCTATGTGTAGCACGGGTAGCGTCCCCGAATACGTTACGGCTTGTAGTGCCGTAGCCCCAACAAGCATACTGAGAAATAAGAATGTCCGTTTTTCCATATTGTGTAATAAGTGTTTACTTGTTTGCTTATAGGTGTTGCAATAGCCATTCTGCCCGTAGTACCTTGTGTTCTGGATACATCCAGTGTGCGCAGTCGAGCGGGGTGAATAACTCTTTCGGGCATTCCAATACGTTATACACCGAGTAGGTCGTTGTCGGGCAGCACACCTGGTCGTTGAAGCCTATGGAGAACCACACAGGACAACTTATTTTTCGCGCGAAGTTCACCACGTCGTAGTAGTCCGCCACGGCTATTTGCTCGTGCGTCATCTTCTTCCATTTCGGCCAGCCTGCCACGCGCCCCCGCATGTACCCCGCTATCTCTGCGAGGGCGGGATACGCCACGGCTGCCACTTTTATGCGCTTGTCAAGTGCGGCATTCACGATGCTGAGTGCGCCCCCTTGCGAACCGCCGTAGCAGCCTATGCGTGCTGTGTCCACGCAGGGCAGTGCGCAGAGAAAGTCCACTGTCTTCACGGTGCCTGCATACACCCGCCGATAGTAATACGCCTCACGGTCGTCGTTGTGAATGGCGTTGTAGTCGCGTAGCGCATTCGCCCGCAGGTCATCATAGACCTGTTGCGGCAGGTTCACGGGTATGCCGTTTATGCCCATTTCAAGGGTGATGACGCCCCGTGCGGGGAAGTAATCCACGTCCCCATGGTGGGGTTTCACGCCCGCCCCGGGCCATACTATCAGTGCGGGGTAGCGTGCTGCACTGTCCCGTGGGTTTACGCCGCTTGGCACGGCGAGTGTGCCGTATAGATACTGTCCTTCTTTGTAATTCTGAAACCGCACCTCGTACACATCCGCCTCGGGCGTCGAACGCTCAGGTAGCGGTACGAGCAATGGCTTGAGCGGCACACTGCGTGCTATGGCAACGCTCTGTTCCCAGAAAGTGTCGAAGTCTGCGGGCAGCACTGCTGTAGGTTGTATCTGTTCTGGGGCAAACGCGATGTTTATGCTGTTATGATACGCCTTTCCATCTATGGAGACGCCCACTTGCAGCGTATAAAACCCTGGTTCTGCTGCCCCTTTCAGCCGCAGTACCTGCACGCCCTTCTTGCCCGAGGATACAATGCCTTCTGCGCTCGGCTGGCGTTGTTCCATACCCCATTCCCATTGTAGGTCTATGTTGGGTATCGGCACGTAATGCCGAATAGCCGCCACCTCTATCTCCACTTCTTCGCCCACCTCATACACCCAATCAGCGTGATTGGGTACCAACCGCATAGAGATATAATCCCGCTGATTGACTTTCTGTGCTCCCGCCATTCCTGCCACGAGCAGGCAGAGCAAAAACAAAACTTTCCGTTTCATACTATTCTATATACATCTATATACAAGGTTGTACACCCACCACTATACCAAGGTTGTACACCCGCCACTGAGAGGTCGAGCACCCACTACTGATAGGTTGCACCCACTACTGATAGGTTTCACCCATCGGTAATAGGTCGCGCACCCATCGTTACGATGCTACACACTTATCAATACGCCTGCAAAGTTACGCATATTTGTCGACATATCCAAATCCTATTTTCAAATTCCATCTTTTCGCAGACGATGCGCTAATTGGTGTTTTAATATAAATTAACAAGAACAGCCCTTTTCGAGCCATTTGACTGTCAATCGACTGTCTTTATCGTAACATCATCGTAACATCATCGTAACATCATCGTAACATCATCGCAACATAAAACGGTCAAAAAGCCCTCAAAACCCTGCTAAAAAGCACAAAGTACGCGCTAATACATCCTTAGGATAATGGATTTATTATTAAAATGAGTTAAAAAGTCAATGCTCCAAAACGCATCCTTTTCGCCGATGCGTATGCCTATGCTTGCACTTTTCTTCCCCTTCTTTCGGTGTTCCTAAGCAAGATGTAAAAGCCTCTTGGAAGCAAAAAATACACGAAAATGCAATTTTTTTGCGAAAAGATTTGTTCATATCAAAAAAAAGCAGTACCTTTGCACCGCTTTTCCGCTGAATGGTATTTGATGCCAGACGCGAACGGGAAAAACAAGACCGCCTCTTTAGCTCAGTTGGCCAGAGCACGTGATTTGTAATCTCGGGGTCGTT
>X363_Desmarests_Spiny_Pocket_Mouse__coassemble_728_pt1 | contig 16398 bp, 10 predicted proteins | sample X363_Desmarests_Spiny_Pocket_Mouse__metabat2_low_PE_030 | metagenome-assembled genome bin X363_Desmarests_Spiny_Pocket_Mouse
CGTCTAAACTGTCTCACTTTCTATCTATGAACGCTGCAACGAAAGTGAGTGCGTGTTTTGTAATCTAACTAACAACCAAAATAATTACTAACTAACAAACCTTGTATGATGAAAAACAAACATCTTGTTTTATTCACGCTCGCAGGTCTTTGGGCTATCGCTATGGTAGGCTGTAAGCCGTATATCGATGTAGAAGAAACTTGCAAGGACATCGCGCATACGACATTGCTCGGCACGGATTCCGTTCAAGCAGGAGTTTTCGTAGATGGGTACAATACGCGCGTGGTAGAGTATCGTTTCTTGCCCGACCAGAAAGCCACTCGCACGGAGATGGTCTTTGGTGATGGCGTTTACGAGCCGGCTCAGGCGGTCAATATGTCCTATCTGTTCACGGATTATGCCGAAGGGCATGCAGGATTTCATGTGCTCTTCACGCCCGAGGATGCCAATGTAGCACCCTACACCGCGCTGTTTTTAGAGGGTAATCTCGCAGAGGATAATTATGTATTGTCCGAGACGCGCACATTCCTTGCTCCCTTACAGACAGTGATTACCACGCTGCCCAATACGGCATGGGAATACCACGATACCACGCTCTTGGTAAATATTACCATTACCAAGTATATGGATACTACTATCAACAAGACGGTTACACCTAATGGCATCGTGCGTGATACGGTAATCACAGAGAAGACCAAAGAAGAACGTGATACTTTGGGTAATGAATGCATCTTGGACATTCAGTTAGCCCTCGATAGAGATAAGGATACCTATGCAAACACAGGCGTATGGGAGTATAAATTCCTTCGTTACAAGGTGAATGCAGATAAGACGGGTGCAGAATTGGCAGAGAGTGCCGACAAGCGCTACACCATTACACACTGGGGCATCAATTCGATTGCCACAGACCAGAAGTTCGTGGTAAAAGCCCAGACAGACAATGCAGAGGAAAGCGAACTGACGTTGTCGTTCGGTAAGTTTAGACCAGACAAAGGATCGACAGACCTGACCTATACCAATCAAATATCGCCAGACTCTGTCGCAACCAACAAACTGACGTTTACCATAAAGTAAAATCTTAAATTTACAATACAATGAGACATACTATAAACAAACACATGTCCCGTGTTTTTGCAATGGCGTGCCTGCTCTTGTTCAGTGCGGCGTCTTTTGCACAATCCATAGCATCGGGTACGGTCATCGACGCAGCGAATGGAGACCCTATCATTGGTGCAAACATCATTGAACAAGGAACTACCAATGGTACGATTACCGATTTTGATGGTAACTTCTCCTTGATGGTACAGCCAGGAGCAAATCTTGAAATCAGTTATATGGGCTACAAGACCATCACCCTTCCTGCTACCGTAGGTATGCGTGTGCAGATGGGTGAGGATACCGAACTCCTGGACGAGGTGGTCGTTGTAGGCTATGGTGTGGTAAAGAAAAACGATGCCACAGGTTCTGTTACGGCTATCAAACCCGATGATATGAACAAAGGTCTGAACGTCAATGCACAAGACATGATGCAGGGTAAGATGGCAGGCGTTGTGGTTACTTCCGCAGGTGGTACGCCTGGTGGTGGAGCTACTATCCGTATCCGTGGTGGTTCGTCCCTTTCTGCCAGCAACGACCCGCTCGTAGTCATCGACGGACTTGCTATGGACAACGGCGGTATCCCAGGTGCAGCCAACCCGCTTTCGATGGTGAACCCCAATGATATCGAGACGTTCACCGTGTTGAAAGACGCTTCGGCTACCGCCATCTATGGTTCGCGTGCAAGCAACGGTGTCATCATCATCACCACCAAGAAAGGTAAGGCAGGCAGCAAACCCAAGTTCTCTTACGAAGGCAATGTGTCTATCAGCAATCTTACCCAGCGCACCGAGGTGTTCTCGGGCGATGAGTTGCGTGCGTATGCTTCTTCTATCGGTTTGCCGAAAAGCACGATGCAATACCTCGGCAATGCCAACACCGATTGGCAAGACCAGATTTATCGCACGGCTATCTCTACCGACCACAACTTCTCCGTTGTAGGTGGTACCAAGAATATGCCTTACCGCGCTTCTATCGGCTATACGCTCAACAATGGTACAATCAAGACTTCGCAGATGCAGCGTGTTACGGCAGCGGTGAATCTCTCGCCTTCCTTTTTTGATAAGCATTTGAATATCAATATCAATGCGAAGGGTATGTATATCCGCAACAGTTACGAGCCAGGTGTGGTAGGTGCTGCCATCTCTATGGATCCTACGATGCCTGTTCGGGGTGCGGCTACCAATATCTATGGTGAAACCTTGCTGTCAGACCAGGTCTATAATGATTTCTTTGGTGGGTACTACCAGTCCACTGTCCCTGCCAACTACAACGACTCCAAGTGGACATACGCGCCCGATGCGCAGGTTACGGCTAACCCTGTGGCTTCGCTCAACGAACAGTCCTCTATTGCCAACTCTGGGTCTTTCGTAGGTAACATCGAGGCAGACTACCAGATTCATGGTCTCGAAGACCTTCGTTTGCATGCCAACTTTGGTGCAGACTATTCCTATGGTAAGCAGGCGTATGTAAACAGCATATACAGCACGGCGAACCACTACTATGGCTGGAATGGTTTTGATGAGAAAAATAAATACAACCTCCAGTTCAACTGCTATATCCAGTACTACAAAGATTTCACCGAGTCGCAGCACTTCGACATCATGGCAGGTTATGAGTGGCAACATTTCTACAACGACTATGTCAATACAGGTAATGGTATCATTCCCGACACCAACAACGACCCCGAAAAGCGTGGCACGATGTATCCAAAGTCTGAGTCTTCCTTCAAGACAGAGAGTTACCTCGTATCGTTCTTTGGACGTCTGAACTACATCGGTTGGAACCAGTTGATGCTCACGGCTACGGTACGTGGTGACGGTTCTTCCCGTTTCGCGCCAGACCGCCGTTGGGGTGTGTTCCCTTCTGTGGCTTTGGGCTGGAAAATCAAGGAGACCTTCTTCAAGGATAGCCGCGTGTTGAGCGACCTCAAACTCCGTTTGGGCTATGGTATCACAGGTCAGCAGGAAATAGGATTGGGCGACTATCCTTACCTGGCGCAGTACACCATTTCGCAAGACCACGTCTATTATCCTGTGGGTGATGAGGGTAATATCTATACGGATGACAAGGGTAATGTCGTTACCGACGCAGAGGGCTGGACCATGCATAACTCCTATCGCCCCAATGCGTTCAACCGCAATCTGACCTGGGAGAAGACCACTACATACAATGCAGGTATCGACTATGGTTTCCTCAACGGACGTGTCACGGGTAGCATCGACTACTATTTCCGCCAGACGGACGACCTGATCAACGTCGTTCCTGTCGCAGTAGGTACCAACTTCCGCAACAAGGTCGTTTCGAATGTCGGCTCGCTCACCAACCAAGGTGTGGAGTTCGCTATCAACGCCGTGGCTATCGACCGCAAGAATTTCAAGTGGGATTTGGGTTTCAACATCACTTACAACGAGAACAAGATTATCAAACTCAATACGGGCGAAGACCAGACGCCTATCCCGACAGGTGGTATCTCCTCGGGTACGGGTAACACCATCCAGCGTCACGCCGTAGGTGAAGCAGCAAGTTCATTCTATGTCTATGAGACGGCAGTAGGCTATCGCGACAATGGCGAGAAGTTCTATTATGTAGTGGATCGCGATGGTAGTGGTAGCATTGACGAAGCGGATCAGTACTATTACCATAGTCCTAACGCACCTATCACGATGGGCTTCCAGACTAAGTTCCAGTTCTATGGGTTCGACTTGGGCATCTCCCTGCGTTCTAATATCGGCAACTATGTCTATAATGACGTACTCGCCTCCAACCTCCAGAACTGCGACCCTGCCAATCTCTACCGCAATGGTTTCCACAATGTGTTGCGCACGGCGTTCGACACCTACTACAACGACGGTATGAAGAGCAATCTGGTATATGCTACCCCCGAGGGAACAGGCAATTTCAGCAACTGGTTCCGTTTGGACTACTTTGTAGAGGACGCTTCCTTCCTGCGTATCGACAATATCACCTTGGGCTATTCGTTCCAGAAACCCTCTATCTCCGGACGTGTATACGTTACGGTGCAGAACCCTTGTGTATTCTCGAAGTATCGCGGACTTGACCCAGAGGTATTCGGTGGCATAGACAATAATATCTATCCTCGTTCCATGACCTCGCTCATCGGTCTGAGCCTGCAATTCTAATCACGGAAGGATAATGAACAAACTAAATAATAAAGAATAGTTATGAAAAACAGTTTGAAATATATTGCGCTTGCGTGTGTGGGAATGCTCAGCCTGACGGGTTGTGTCAACGACCTCAACACCGAGCCTATCGATAAGAACTCTACCACGGCGTTCAACCAGGACGCAGTGTTCACCAAGTGCTACGCTACGTTGGCAACCACAGGTCAAAAAGGTCCTGACGGCGACTGCGACATTGACGATTTGGACGAGGGTACATCCTCTTTCTACCGTATGATGTGGGAACTCAACGAGTTCGGTACCGACGAAGGCTGGTGGATATGGAACGATGTCGGTTTGGCAGACATCCGTACTATGAAATGGAATGGCGACAACGCCTTGGTGAAAGGTTTGTACTACCGTCTCAATATCGACATCAAGATATGCAACCATTTCTTGTTCAATACCGAGGGGGCTACGGATGATAAGACCTTGGCGCAGCGTGCAGAGGTGCGTTTCATCCGTGCGTTCAACTACTGGTATCTCTTGGATATGTTCAAGGTTGCCCCTCTGACTACCACAGAGTCCAGCGAGTTACCCGAGTTTGTAGAGCGTCCTGCGTTATACAATTGGTTAGTGGAGGAACTCAAAGACTTGACCGTAGCCTTGCCCGAGCAGCGCAAGAGTCTCTATCGTGTGGATAGATACGCGGCTTGGTTGCTCCTTGCCCGTACGTATATCAATGCAGAGGTCTATACAGGCACGCCTGCTTGGGAAGAGGCAGAGAAAGCCGCCGCAGAAGCCCAGAAAGGTCAGTACAAGTTGCATACCGATACGAAGATGTCTGTTGATGGTACGTTCCGTTATTCTGCATATCAGCAACTGTTTATGGGCGACAACAATAGCAATGGTGCGCAAAACGAAATTTTACTCTTGGGCTACCAGGATGGTGTGATGTGCCAGTCTTGGGGAGGTTCGCGTTTTGTCATCAATATGGTGCGCGACGGTGGTATGATACCCGCAGGTTCCAGCGATACGTGGAAATGTTTCCGCACCAGCCCCGAATTTGTGTACAAGTTCGTGGATGCTGAGAAGGCAGAGGAAATCAAGGCACACGAATATGAGATGCCTGTGTTATTGGGCGACGACCGTGCTATCATGTGTTCGGCATCCCCAGTGGATTCTACCAAGGTGTGGAATCTCAAAGGTACGATGTCGGAGAATTTCTACGACAGTTGGGCGGTGTTGAAGTTCACCAATGTCTATTCCAATAGTGAGAATCCTACGAAGAGCCTTAGTCTCTCGGGAGACCCTGCTTGGACAGACACCGACCTGCCTCTGTTGCGCATCGCCGAAGCGTATATGATTGAGGCAGAGGCACTCTTCCGTCAGGGTAAGACCGCCGATGCGTTGGCTATCATCAACGACAATATCCGTGCTCGTGCCAGCGCAACCCCGCTCACCTCGCTCACCGAAGAAATCCTTTGCGATGAGTACTGCCGTGAGTTCTACTGCGAGGGACATCGTCGTACCGACCTTATCCGTTTCAACCGCTTTGCAGGACCGAAAGCCGATGAACATCAGTACCAATGGGAAGGACGCAACGGCACGGCTTCCGGTGCAGCCACATTCAAATCCGCAGAGGAGAAATGGAATTGGTATCCTATCCCCAACGACGACAAGGCAACCAATACCAACTATCAAAAGACAAATGGCGACGGCTATTAAATATAATCAAAAAATCAACTAACTAAAACATTACAATTATGAAAAAGATTTCTATGTTATTTGCAGCATTGCTCGCATCGGTAAGCATCTTTGCAGCGAAAGATGTAGCACCTAAGGCTGCTGATTTGGCGAACTATTACGACGAAGGACAACTTTGCGTGGCTGTTTATTTCGAAGGTGAGATTTGCAACGACATCGTGTTCATCGGTACGTACAATAGTTGGAACGATCAGGATGTTACCACGATGACTAAGTTTGAGCCAGTTGAAGGCTTCGAAGGCTGGTGGGTAGTAGCAGTAACCGATGAGTCAGAGGATATTCAAGGTAAGCCCGTTCAGTTGAAGAGCGATGGCACATTCTCTTGGGACTACCAAGCAGGCGACCAATGGACGATTGTTTCGGGTACTGTAACCATCGAACCTGGCTATTCTGGTGAGGCAAACTTGAAGGCTTATGACAAGTCGGCTCCTGTGGTACTGATTTCTGGTGGCTGGAAATTGGGCAACAATCCTTGCGTTGCAGCTGTAAAGCACACCTATACGGTAAATCTTAAAGCGCCTATCTGCGCAGATGAGGCAGGAAACTATTTCTCACCTGCCATCATCGGTGATTTCAACGGTTGGGGTGAAGGTGTTGCTATGGAACTCAACGAAGAGACATTGGTTTATTCCTATACTTTCGAGGATGAGGAGAAACATGCATTCAAGTTCAAAGCGTTGGGTGACACCGATTGGACGAACCAGATTCAGATTCAAGTAAAGAATGAAGAAACCGGTGAGATGGAGTGGCAAGACAATGGCAATATCACCTTGGGTGAGACAGAGGTAATCGATATCGATTATAGTGCTGGTCGCTACACGCTTTGCGCAGAAGGACAGGCTATCGACAACACCGAGGTGAAGAGCGTGGCTACCAAGGTTATTGAGAACGGACAACTCGTTATCCGCGTGAATGACCAGAAAATCAACGTACTTGGTGCAGTTATCGAGTAATCATTTCTGTGCAAGTACATAATGCAATCGTCATTTCGTCGCTCGGCTTTTGCCGGGCGACTTTTTTATGCCCAACGCCAAACAGTGTACATAAAGTCCTATAAAGTCCAAATAGTGTAGCGAAAATCTTTCTCCCTCTTGCGTATTTCAGAAAAAATGCCTACCTTTGCACGCAGTTTAAGCATTACAACAATGAAAAGAAATATACTGATTACGGTTATTGCCCTGCTTGTGTTAGGCATTGCTGCCTTGCTCGTGTTGAATTATCGTCAGCGCAAGGAGATGCAAGAGGTGGTTGAGTTGATGGAATACGAGAAAACGGAGTTGCAGGAGGAGTACGAAGACCTCGCTATCCAGTTCGATGGCTATCAAAACATATCCTTGCAGAACGACTCTTTGCAAGATTTGCTTTCGCGTGAGCAACAGCGCGTGCAGGATTTGCTGGAAGAACTGCGTATCACCAAGGCAACCAACGCCCGCCGTATCGCAGAGTTGAAGAAAGAGTTGGCTACGGTGCGTGCGGTTATGATGGATTACGTGCGCCAGATTGACTCACTCAATGCCACCAACCAGCGGCTTACAGCGGAGAATTTGCAGTATAAACAAAATAACGAGCAGTTGGAGCAACATAACCAGCAGTTGGAACAGCACAATACCCAACTGACCGAAACCGTCACACGGGCGTCTATGCTTGAACTGAGTGCGTGTACGCTGACCACGCTCAATAAGAACGACCGCAAGACACGTATCGTCAGCCAAATCCGCAAGTTGCAGTTTGACTACACCATCGCCAAGAATATCACTTGTGAGCGAGGTATGAAGATGCTCTATGTACGCCTTGTCGCACCCGATGGCGACCTTCTTGGGGAGGATTCTACCCGACTGTTCGCTTTTGAGAATAGCGAGATAGCCTATACAATGTCGCAAGAGTTTGAGTATGCAGGCGAGGAAATGTCGGGAAGCATCTATTGGGCATTGTCTGCCGAGGCGCAGACGGGCTATTACAATGCCGATTTCTTTGTGGATGGTAACCTGATAGGTTCGTTCCCCTTTCAGATTAAAAAATAGTACTATGGCAACCATACACCAAAAGTCTATGTCTTTTTAATTTTTGATAACAAACAGAGAAAGTGCAGGCCGCTCGTGGAACAATGGAAAAAGGGGCAAGATGAAGGCTACCTAACCGCAAGGTGACCGCTACCTGACCGCTCGTGGAACAATGAGCAACGTTATAGGTGCTCGGGAGGACATCGGGAGGGTGATGTGAATAAATTTTAATACTTATCCTTTTAGCTTCTACCTATTTTAATTCTACCAACGAGTGGATAATTCCTATTCTCCACAAGGTATACTTAATTTACATTTGTTATTGGACGCTATAATACGTACTTTGTTATTAGAGTCTGTACTGAAAAAAATCGCCCGACACTTGCATATATCGGAAAAAAAGTGTACCTTTGCCCCCGATTTCTGATAGAGGATAAATTTGACTGCTTGCAACCTCTCTAAAACAATGCTAAAAACCTTATCCTCAAGCGCAAAACAGTCGGCTTGAGGTTTTTTGTAATGTTATACAAACAATGAATTATTTATTTACCAGTGAATCGGTGTCGGAGGGACACCCAGACAAAGTAGCAGACCAGATTAGCGATGCCGTCTTGGACAACTTCTTGGCGCAGGATGCAGAGGCGCATGTGGCGTGCGAGACGCTCGTTACGACGGGGCAGGTTGTGGTGGCAGGTGAGGTCACGAGCAAGGCATTTGTGGATGTACAGCGGGTGGCGCGAGAGACCATCGCGCATATAGGCTACACCAAAGCGGCGTATAAGTTCGAGGCGGACAGTTGCGGCATCTTCACCGCCCTGCACGAGCAGAGTGCGGACATTGCGCGTGGCGTGGACGGTCAGGGCACGGAGAACGCAGGTGAGCAAGGGGCTGGCGACCAGGGCATGATGTTCGGCTATGCCACCAACGAGACGGAGAACTATATGCCTCTCACCCTTGATTTGGCACATACACTTGTCTATACGCTGGCGCGCATACGCAAGGAGGGCAAGGAGATGACCTATCTGCGTCCCGATGCCAAGAGCCAGGTGACCATCGAGTACAACGAACAGGGCGAGCCTCTACGTATTGATACCATTGTGCTCTCTACACAGCACGACCCCGAAGTCTCGCAGGAGCAGATAAAAGACGATATACAGCGTATCTTGTTGCCGCGCGTGGCGACGCGTGATGCCCGCTATGCCTCTTTGCTCAAGGGCGATTATAAGTTGTTGGTCAATCCTACGGGAATGTTCGTCATCGGCGGGCCTCATGGTGACACGGGGCTGACAGGTAGAAAGATTATCGTGGATACGTATGGCGGTCGTGGCGCACACGGCGGCGGTGCGTTCTCGGGCAAAGACCCCTCGAAGGTGGATCGTTCGGCGGCCTATGCAGCACGCTGGATTGCGAAGAATATGGTTGCAGCGGGTGTCGCACGTGAGATGTTGGTGCAGGTCAGTTATGCCATTGGCGTAGCGCAGCCCGTCAGCCTCTTTGTGAACACTTTTGGTACAGCACAGCACGGGCTGACCGATGGCGAGATTGTGCGTGCTATCCGCCAACTGTTCGACCTCACTCCCGCTGCCATCGTGCGCGCACTGAACCTGAAACAACCTATCTACGAGGAGACGGCACGCTACGGACATATGGGACGTACCTGCGAGCGCATTACAAAAACGTTCGTCGATGAGAGCGGGAAACCTTTCACGCACGAGGTAGAACTCTTCACATGGGAGAAACTCAACAGGGTGGACGAAATCAAACAGTTGTTACATATTTGATGCTTTTTTTGCACTATGACGAAACCCAACAAACAGCGTCTTCTTGTCAGCATCATCGTCCTTGTGGCGGTGGTGCTCGACCAGTTGCTCAAAGTGTATATAAAGACCCATTTCATGCTTGGCGAAGCCCGCCCTCTCACCTCGTGGTTCTGGCTCTGCTTTGTGGAGAACAACGGTATGGCGTTTGGTATTGAGTGGTTCTCCAAGTTGGCACTCACCCTTTTCCGTATTGTCGTCGTGGGCTTGTTGGTATGGTATGTCCATCGGTTGATTGCGCATCAGCAGGAGAGCGCGCCAGTCCGCACGGGTTACCTTGCTACGCTCGCTTGCATTATTGCGGGCGCATTGGGCAATATCATCGACTGCGTGTTTTATGGCAAGATATGGGGCTACGCGGGCTGGTTCTATGGCAAGGTGGTGGATATGTTCTATTTCCCGCTTATCCACAATGCCGATGGAGAGGTGCTATTCTTCCGTCCTGTCTTCAACCTTGCCGACTCATTCATCACCTGCGCCGTTATCGTGCTGTTGCTGTTCTACCGCCACGACCTAAACGACTCTTTCGACAAACCGAAACCCAACTGACACTACGGTGAAACGATTCGTCCTACCCATAGCATTATTATGCGTTATGCTCCTGTCATTAGCAGGTTGTCGCCCTCGTTATGTCCTCTCGTCCAAGCAGATGCGGGCGGTCTTGCACGACCTACACCGTGCGGACGCTATCTTGCAGGTGGCGGGCTACAACTATGGCAACGACGAGGCATTGGCAAAGTACTACCAGCGTGTGTTGGATAAGCACGGTATCACGCAGGCGCAGTTCGACTCCTCGTTGGTTTGGTACACCGACCACCCGCAGCGTTTCGACAAGATATACCCTCGTGTCGTGGCATCTTTGGAGGAGGAAAATAAGCAATGGCTTGCTCTGCATGCTTCCACCGCTCTCACCGCCTCCGACACGCCCACTATACCCGAGGATACTACTCAAATGCGCATCGCTATGGAGGAATCTGCCCAAGCACTGCACGAGTTGCTCTGGCAGTTGCAGCACGGCTTGCGTGTCCGTTACCTCCTTGGCGACTCTATGGACATTCCCCGCGATACTCTCCCTATTCTCCTGCCCATGGGTTTAGATGTCCATACGGATACGCTCTCTATCCCTATCTGTGAGCAGAATCTGATTTCTCCACAGCCTGACTGTAATGCACTTATTCCATCTTCTACATCTTTATTTCGCAATAAATCTCACTGATTTTTCAGGCAATATATGTAAAATACCCTTTCATCATGAATACCAAACACATTTTAGGATTAGACTTAGGCACCAATAGCATAGGTTGGGCAGTGGTGAATGCCAAGGAGCAGAATGCACCCGATGGCACCGTTAAACAGAGCCTACAACCAGTCAGTATTTACAAAGCGGGTAGTCGTATCATTCCTATGGATGCAGCGTTGATGGGCGATTTCGATGCAGGTAACTCCATATCTCAAACAGGGGAACGCACTCGCTCGCGCGCTGCCCGTCGTCTCTTGGAACGCCAGTTGTTACGTCGCGAGCGTTTGAATCGTGTGCTACGTATCTTGGGGTATCTGCCCGAACACTATGCTTCATGCCTTAACGAATACGGTCAAATACGTAAAGGTGAAGAACCGAAATTGGCGTGGCGTAAGTCTAATCATGGGTATGAATTTCTCTTTATGTCCTCTTTTGAGGAAATGTGCACCGAGTTCCGTAATGCAAATCCCGAACTGCTATCAGACAATAAGCGCATTCCTATGGATTGGACTATCTATTATTTGCGTAAAAAAGCACTCACTTCCCCTATCTCAAAGCAAGAATTGGCATGGGTACTGCATCAGTTCAATCAAAAGCGTGGTTACAACCAAGCGCGAGGTGATGAGGAAGAAACAAACCCTGAGGAACGCAAAGAATTTATGTCCTTACGTGTGATAAGTGTGAGGAATACGGGAGAAGTTGGCAAAGGGGGCACATGGTATGAAATAGAATTGGAGAATGGCTTACGTTATCGTCGTCAAAGTCTATATCCATTGGAGTGGGAGGGAAAAGTAAAAAAACTCATTGTTACCACCAAACTCAATGCCGATGGTACAGAAAAGACGGATAAGGAGGGTAATGTGATGCGTTCTATCAGTATGCCAAGTGAGGATGATTGGGGATTACGCAAAATCAAGACAGAGCAAGATATTACTACTTCAGGCAAGACCGTAGGTGAGTTTATTTATGATGCATTATTGCAGAACCCAGACCAGAAAATCATAGGGCAGTTGGTGCGCACCGTGGACCGCAAGTACTACCGCGATGAACTCTACCGAATTATACGTGCGCAAATGAAGTGGCATCCCGAACTCCAAGACCGTACCCTTTACCAACAATGTATAGAGGCGCTTTATATCACCAATGAACCTTATCGTCAAAGTATAGCCAACCAAAACTTTGACTATCTGTTGGTAGATAATATACTTTTTTACCAGCGTCCGTTGAAAAGCAAGAAGTCGCTTATCAACGAGTGCAAATACGAATACCGTACCTACAAAGACAAAGATGGCAACTTGCAGACACAATGGCTCAAGTGTATTCCTAAATCGCATCCATTGTATGAAGAGTTTCGTATCTGGCAATGGGTGAGTAACCTCTCGTTGTATCGCACAGATGGCTTGAAACAAACGGAGTGTACCGCGGAATATATTGGGGACAAGTCCGCGTTAGTAAAGTGGTTATTCACGCAAAAGGAAGTTAGCCAAAAAAGCCTGCTTGAGCATATAGTGGGTAAAAAGCATACAGGTATTACGTGGAATTACGTCGAAGATAAGACCTATCCAATGGCACCGACTACGGCATTGCTTTATCCTTATTTGTATTCCGAGCGCGAGTCGGTTGAACACTTCAGGGAAAAGGTAGTGAAGGTGTGGCATATTCTATATAGTGTTACTGATCCTAAGGAATTAGAACGGGCACTCCGTCACTATGCGTATAAGCAGGGGCTTGCAGAGGAGTTTGTCGAAAAACTCAAAAAACAAAAGCCCTTTGAAAATGCATATGGTGCATATTCGGAGCATGCCGTACGCAAACTGCTCTCGTTGATGCGTTGTGGTGCTTATTGGAATGAGGAGGCGATTTGCTCATCGGTACGCGACCGTATAAACTTGTTGCTTACAGGTGAAGATGATGCTAAAATGCCTAATGTTGTGCGTGATAAATGTGCTACCCTGCATGATATTACGGATTTCCAAGGACTACCTCTTTGGATGGCAGAATACGTAATTTATCGTTCCAGCAATGAGACGAGCAAGTGGGAGTCGCCCGATGATATAGATAGGTATTTGCATGATTTTCGCCAGCATTCGCTCAACAATCCCATTGTAGAGCAGGTGGTGCTGGAAACTTTACGCACTGTACGTGATATATGGCGTGAGGTGGGCACCATAGATGAGATACACCTTGAGATGGGGCGCAATTTGAAGCAGAACGCCGCGCAGCGAAAGACTACACTCGCTCGGCAGATGAATAACGAGAAGGCCAATCTGCGTGCTAAAATGCTTCTGACCTATTTCTTGAATCCCGAATTGGACGTTGAGGGAGTACGCCCTTATTCTCCAAGTCAGTTGGAACTCTTCCGTTTGTACGAGGAGGGCGTTTTGCTTGCGAATAAAACGGATGATGAAATCCAGCGCATCATGGATACACTCTCATCTATGAAACGACCTACTATGCAGGAGGTGAAAAAATACCGTATGTGGCTTGACCAAAAATATGTTTCACCTTATACAGGACAGCCTATCCCGCTCAGTCAATTGTTCACTTCCGCGTATCAGATAGAGCATATCATCCCGCAGTCGCGTTACTTCGATGATTCGATGAGCAACAAGGTCATTTGTGAGGCAGAGGTAAATGCGCTCAAAGATAAGCAATTAGCGCACGAGTTCATCGCAAGTCACGGCGGTGAGAAAGTAACGCTCAGTGGAGGACGTGTGGTTACAATCTTAACCAAGGAGGATTATGAGGAGCATGTGAAATCCTATTTTGCAGGAAATCGTGGTAAAATGGAGCGTCTGCTGATGGATGATATTCCCGAGAGATTTATTGAGCGCCAGATGAATGATAGCCGGTATATCAGCGTGTTGGTAAAAGGTTTGTTAAGCAATATCGTTCGTGCGTATGACCCTATCACCCACGAATACGAACCTGAACAGACAAGCAAAAACCTCATTGTGTGCAATGGTACTACTACTGATCGCTTAAAGAAAGACTGGGGTGTCAATGATGTCTGGAATCATATTATCCTTCCTCGTTTTGAACGCCTCAATGACATACAAGGTAAAACTGTCTTCACCTCTACCACAGCAAATGGACATACCGTACCTGCTATGCCTTTGGAATTGAGCAGTGGATTTCAGAAAAAGCGCATTGATCACCGTCACCATGCAATGGACGCTATCGTTATCGCATGTACCACACGCAATCATGTCAGTCTCCTCAGCAATGAATCCTCATTACCAGGACAAAATGGCAACCGCATTGCACTCTCCAATCTCTTGCGTCATCGCAATGCCGTGACATACAAAGGCGGGCAACACACCGTATATGGTGATTTCTATAAGCCTTGGGATACGTTCACGCAAGATGTAGAATGTACATTGAGAGATATTATTGTTAGTTTCAAGCAAAATCTCCGTGTTATCAACAAGAGTAGTAACTATTATACCCATTTTGAGAATGGTAAAAAAATGCTTATTCCTCAAACCAAAGGGGACAATTGGTCTATTCGCAAGTCTATGCACAAAGATTCTGTTTTCGGACTTGTCAACCTGCGCTTTACAAAGCCTGTCAACTTAAAGACGGCTATGGCAGATGTACATAATATCATGAACCGTGATTTCCGTCTCAAATTGCAAGAACTAATTGAAACAGGATTTAATTATAAACAAATAACTGATTATTTTGAGACTGAAAAGGATACATGGCAGGATATTGATCTCAAACATATTGAAGTCTATTATTTTACCAACGATACGAACGATCGCTACTATGCTATCCGTACCATTTTAGATACGTCTTTTAATGAGAAAACTATTGAAAAGATTACTGACACAGGTATCCAACGTATTTTGTTGGCACATCTTGCGGCGAATAACAATGATCCAAAGCAAGCCTTCTCCCCCGAAGGCATAGAGCAGATGAATGCCAATATCGCTGCACTCAATGGCGGAGCACCTCATAAGCCTATTTACAAGGTGCGAAAATACGAGAAAGCGGAGAAATTTGCAGTTGGTCAGTGTGGCAATAAGCGTACTAAATTTGTGGAGAACGACAAAGGAACGAATCTGTTCTATCTTATCTACGAAACGATTGTTTCGAATGATGAAGAGGGCAAAAAATACAATACGCAGACGAAACGCAGTTATGTTACAGTTCCTTTCCGTATGGCGATGGCTGCACAAAAAGAGGGAAAACGTGAGTGGAAACCAGTGCTTGATATAATGGTTCATGAGCAAGGTTGGGTTGCAGAGGAGGCGCAATTGCGGTATATTTTGTCACCAGGAGATCTCGTCTACGTACCTACCGCAGAAGAAAAGGCACCAGGTGATTTCCTATGGCATAAAGAACGTATTTACAAGATGGTATCTTCTTCGGGAAAACAATGCTTTTTCCTACCATATGCAGTTGCATCGCCCATTCCATCGCCCATTCCTGATAAGAAAGAGTTTTCATCGCAGAATAAGATGGAGCGTGCACTCACGGGAGAGATGATAAAGGAAAGTTGCATACCTATTCGGATTGATAGATTAGGCAATATGATAAATACCGAAATATGATAAGTACAGAATGTATAGCCAATATGAATATGTGAATAAAAATATAATCGTGAAAATGAAAAGTACAAGTTTTCAAAATGAAAAGTACATTTTTTGAGTGAGTTTGTGTTTTATTATGAAATGCGGCAAGCGACAACCTTTTGGATTGTCGCTTGCTTGCTTTTTATACTAGTTTTTGTCCTGATATGCGTCTGTTTGCTTGCTATTTGATTAGCGTTCGAAGGGTGTTTGAATGGTGTTTAGACATTGAGTGCGAACTTGATGTCTTGTTGCCCTGCGAGTAGGTGTTGCGTGGCGTTAGTCATCGGTGTCATCCGTTTGGAATAGCCACCTGCGCCCAGTATCTACCCGTTGTCCTTACGGGTCATGTAGCCGACAAGTAGCAGAGAAGTCGGGGACAAGTAGCCGACAAGTAGCCGACAAGTAACCTGCTAAACCGCACCATTTATAGAACGACAAGTACACTGCCCATAGCCCCCAAACGCCAAGGTAGGCACAGTAACGCACTGCTTCGGAACTAAATGCTGATTTTTGGTAGGTTATGACGAACAACATGAGCTGTTTTTTGTATTAGAGGGGGCAACTCGAACCGTTAATTGCCGAGTTTTGTAGTCCCATTTGTAGTCCCAATGCCATTTTGTACTTTTTGTAGCCCTTTTTTCCACCCACACCCGACCATCCAAAAAGCAGACCCAACACCATCCAAAATCTAAACCACCACCACTCCAAACCCAGCCATTTCTGGTATATAGGTCAAAAAGTAGGCTGAAAAGAGGTGTTATGTTTCTATAGGTCAAA
>X363_Desmarests_Spiny_Pocket_Mouse__coassemble_738_pt1 | contig 16215 bp, 17 predicted proteins | sample X363_Desmarests_Spiny_Pocket_Mouse__metabat2_low_PE_030 | metagenome-assembled genome bin X363_Desmarests_Spiny_Pocket_Mouse
CTAATGGAACGACGCTTGCCACCGCATAGACAAAGAATTCAGCAAGGACACTGACCTCCACGCCCTTGCCGACCAAATCCTTGACGTGCATCCACACGAACTGCATCAAGAGAATGAAAATACAAATAAAGAATGTAGCCACAAACAGCCCGAGAAAGTTCTTGAGCAAGTAGATGTCTATTTTCTTTATCCATTTCAAGGTCGTTTATCCCCCGTTAAATTGCATCGAACACGAGCGGCAAGAGGTCTGCCGCACTCTCGAACACCAAGGTCTCCTCTGTGCCGTAGAGCAACACTTCCATTTTTTGCTTGCCACGCTTCTCCGTCTCCACCATGACCTGCCTACATGCCCCACAAGGCGAACCCGCAGAAGGCAAAAACGCACCGTCATGATAACAAGCAATAGCCAGTCGCAGTACAGGCTCCTGTGGATATTGCGCTCCCGCAGCAAAAAGGGCTGTCCGCTCGGCACACAAGCCACTGGGGAAGGCTGCATTTTCCTGATTGCATCCACACACTATCTCACCATTACCCAACTCTGCCGCTGCCCCCACATGGAAATGGGAATAGGGACAATAGGCATTTTGCGTCTGCTCCTTTGCCTTTTCTACCAAACGTTGCTGCTCGGGGCTTAACTCTCCCCACCGATACGCACGTATCGGCACTTTGATATCGTACTGTTTCATGGCTTAGCGTATTGTATTGCAATTTCGGCACAAAGATAGCCTTTTTTCTCGAAATACGCAAGCGGTGCACCCTATTTTATCGAATTTTAACGCTTGACATACCCTACGCCTGCTTGTGCTTCTCTTCTTCGCCGACTAACTCGGCGGCACGGGAGAGGGCACCGTTGATATGGTCGCGGATATTCTCACGCCCTATCATCTTGACAAGTCCCGCCTTTTCCAAAGTATGGAAGACATGGTGGTTGACACCAGACAATACTAACTGGATACCGCAATGCCTGGACCGCAGGTAGAGTTGCTCCAAGTTGTGGATGCCCGTAGAATCGATGAACGATACCTTACGCATACGGATGATACGCACCTTCAAATCGTCTTGTCCTATGCGACGGCTGATTTCATCGAACTTGTTGGCAATACCAAAGAAATAGGGACCGTCTATCTCGTAGACATCCGTATGATGGGGGATATGGAGCATCGCCAAATCATCGCCATGGAGGCGCACATCGTTGTTCTTGGAAGGGTCTAACTCATGGGAGAACGAGCGAATGACCGTGGCCTCGTTGGTACGCTTGATAAACAGCAATACGGCTAACAAAAGCCCTACCTCAATAGCGACCGTGAGGTTGAAAATCACGGTCAGCACAAACGTAACCATCATCACCACAAAATCGGACTTAGGGGCATGCGCCATCCACAGCAAAGAACGCCAACCCGACATATTATAACTCACCACAATCAGCACTCCCGCCAGACAAGCCATAGGAATCATACCCACCAACTGCCCCAAAAAGAGCAACACCAACAGCAACACAAGCGCATGGACGATACCCGCCACAGGCGTGCGCCCACCGTTGTTGATATTGGTCATCGTGCGTGCTATTGCTCCCGTGGCAGGAATACCGCCAAAGAACGGCACGACCACATTCGCCACACCCTGTGCTATCAACTCGGTATTGGAATTGTGGCGGTCGCCTATCACACCGTCTGCGACCATCGCTGACAGCAAAGACTCTATCGCGCCGAGCATGGCTATCGTGAATGCCGAAGGAAACAAATCCTGCACGAGCGTCAGCCAAGTCTGCCCTTCTGCCAACTCCAACGCAGGCAAATGCGGCGCGGGGATGCCATGGGGCAAGGTATAGAGGTCGGCAATGGTAGTAAGCGAGGTGATACCACCATACGTACGGAGCAACCACGCGATCAGCGTCATAAGGATGATAGCCACCAACGAACCCGGTATCTTACGGCTGATACGCGGCGTGAGAGCAATCAATACAATGGATGAGATGCCAATAGCGAACGCCCACCAGTTGACCTGCTGCCAATGTTGGGCATAGCATATCCACTTATGCACGAAATCGGCAGGAGCATCCGCAATGCCCAAACCGAACAGGTCGTTCATCTGGGTGGTGAAAATCGTGACGGCAATACCCGCCGTGAAACCGATAATCACAGGATAGGGCACGAACTTGATGACATTGCCCAATTGGAACAAGCCCATCAAAATCAGAATAGCACCCGCCATAATCGTAGCAATGAGCAGACCAGCCATGCCGTGCTGCTGGATGATGCCGTAAATAATCACGATGAACGCACCCGTAGGACCGCCGATTTGCACCTTGCTACCCCCAAAGGCAGAGATGATAAAGCCCGCGATAATCGCCGTAACAAGTCCTTCGGTAGGACCTACACCCGAGGAGATACCAAAAGCGATCGCCAACGGAATGGCAACGATGCCGACAATGATACCCGCTACGGCGTCTTGCAAGAAGCGCGCTCGGGTATAACCTTTCAGAGAGGTAAATAGTTTCGGACTAAACACCTCCTGCATAGAGAAAAACTGTTTCATATCTTTTTTGTACTTGTATATCCTTAAAAACAACAAACCGGTTTTAGAACAGACTTAAAACTTGACCGTTACTGGTTCGAAGGTATTGACCTTGCTCTTGTCGTAAGGCTGATGCAGACGGATATAGTTCTCCGTGAAACCTGCCATACAGCCCCCTTCTTTCTTTGCCTCCCACAGCACCGTGCCTTGCGCACCCAGATGCGCCGCGTAGAACGCTGCCGTCTTGCGTGCACTGATCGCGTGGAGAATCTTGCTGCGCCGCTCGCGCTCCTGCTTGGGTACGACATACAAGTCCATATCAAGCATTCGCGTATTGGCACGCTCGGAATAGGTGAACACATGCAACTGAGAGACGGGCAGCGACTCCACAAACGCCACATAATCCTCCCAACGCTCGGCAGTCTCTCCTCGCACACCCACCATACAGTCCACACCGATAAAGGCATGGGGCATCACCTGCCTGATATGCGCCACCCGCTCGGCAAAAAGTTCCCTATCATAGTGGCGATGCATAATTTTCAGCATCTCGTTGTTGCCCGACTGCAAAGGGATATGGAAATGGGGAGCGAAATGCTCGCTCTGCGCCACAAAGTCGATGATTTCATCGGTCAGCAGGTTCGGCTCGCAGGAGGATATGCGTATGCGGTAGTAGCCTTCGGCAGGGAGATTATCTAAGGCGCGGAGCAAGTCGATGAACCGCTCTTGGGTCGTTCTGCCAAAGTCGCCGATATTCACCCCCGTCAGCACGATTTCCTTCGCCCCCTCTGCCAATGCCTGCTGCGCCTGCTGCACGATGTCGGCAATGGGCGCGTTGCGCGAACGCCCTCGCGCAAAAGGTATGGTGCAGTAGGTGCAGAAATAGTTGCAACCATCCTGCACCTTCAAGAAACAGCGTGTACGGTCGTCCCACGAGCATGCAGGGAAGAATGGCAAGTACACCTGCGGCGCAAGGGCGGTCGGTACAGGGCTTTCGGACAAGGTCTCGGGAGCCGTGAGCAAATGTATCACCTTGTCCTTCTCATTCGCGCCAAACACGTAATCCACCTCGGGCATAGCAGCTATATCCGCTCCTTTGAGTTGCGCATAGCAGCCCGTGACGATAAGCATTGCCTTGGGATGGCGACGTTTCAAACTGCGTATCGCCTGACGACCTTTGCGGTCTGCCGCATCCGTGACGGAACAGGTATTCAAAACCACCACATCCGCGTCATCACCCTTTTCCACACGCGTGTGCCCCGCAGCAAGCAACGCCTTGCCAATGGCACTGCTCTCCGCAAAATTCAATTTACAGCCTAATGTACTAAACGCTATCTTCATACGCAAACCTAAGTGCTTTTTCTCTACAATAAAAAACGAGTGCAAAGGTACTGCTTTTTTGGCACATACACAAACATACAGACATTTACCCCAAAAATTACGTAAACGAAGCAGGCTACTAATAAATATACATATATTATTTTTAACTTTTATTATTGTAACAACGGGGATTTATAGGCTATTTGGCGGCTTTTTGACCGCTTTATGTTGCGATGATGTTCCGATGATGTTGCGATGATGTTCCGATAATGTTCCGATAATGTTCCGATAATGTTCCGATAAAGACAGGCAATTGACAGACGATGGACACGGAGAGGGCTATTATATAAAATTATGTTAATCTTTGAGAGAGTAGTGTTTGATGCGATTTTTTTTTGCACTCGCTCCTGCAAGGCGGCAGGTATGGCGCGTTATCGTTGGCGCAGGACAGCATTGCGGAGGTGGGTAGATAAGGGTTACTGTGTTTGGTTTGTGGGGAGCCCTTGCTTACCCTGCTTGCTGCGCTTGCTACAAATTGTTTTATAACTTAATTGTAGGGGATGCTTTTGTATAGGATACTTGTTCGACCACTACGCGGTCGTATGTGGAGGGGGATGCGCTGTTCCGTGGGTGCGACCCACGGCTACCATAGCAACACCGCTACGCGGTTGAAGAGGAGGCGGATACATAAAAAGATGGATACTGTATATTACAAGTAGAGATAGAGGAATATTGATAAGAATGGATTGGGATTGGAATGGGTTGGGATATAAGCCATGGGGCATACCATCTTTTATGGGACTATCGGAATAGGTAATGATTGCGAGGAATAAAAAAAACAGGGAAATACACAAAAGAAAAGGGAATTGGGATTGGAATGAGAATGGATTGGGATATAAGCCATCGGGCATACCATCTTTATGATAATTACTCGGAATAGGTAATGATTGCGAGGAATGAAAAAACAGGGAAATACACAAAAGAAAAAGGGAATTGAGATTGGAATGGGAATGGGTTGGGATGTAAACCATGGGGCATACCATCTTTTATGGGACTATCGGAATAGGTAATGATTGCGAGGAATAAAAAAACAGGGAAATACACAAAAGAAAAGGGAAAATGCAGGGGACTGTTGCGTATGTTGTTTTTTTTGCGTATCTTTGCAGTGGCTTTTGAGGGGCATACCATTTTTGCATAGTACCACACGATAATCGTAATTCCACACAATGACAATAGCGATATTCGGTAACGCGATGAAAGACAACACCTTGGTAGAGGTGTCGCATATACTGGAATTTATGGCAGCACGCAATGTGCATGTCCTACTGTCGCAAGAACTACGGCAGGAACTGCGTATGCGGGAGTATCCCGTCTATCACGACCAGCCACAAGAAGGCGATGAGCCCATTGATTTCGCCATGTCGATAGGCGGAGACGGCACATTCCTCACCACAGCCGCCGCCGTAGGGTGCAGGGACATTCCTATCATCGGCATAAACTGCGGACATCTCGGTTTCCTCGCCGATGTGCAGACACGGGATTTGGACGTGATAATGAAACAACTGGTGGACGGACAGTACACCATAGAACAACGCTCGCTACTCAAAGTGTGCTGCGAGCGCAAGGACATCATCATGTCGCCCTACGCTCTGAACGAGATAGCCATTCTCAAACAAGGTATGAGCAGTATGATTTCGGTGGAAGTGAATGCGAACGGACAGTTCCTACACACCTATCATGCAGACGGTCTGGTAATCTCCACCCCTACGGGAAGCACCGCATACAACCTCTCTGTGGGAGGTCCTCTGCTCGTACCACAGACGAGAGGCATCGTATTGGCACCCATCGCCACACACAGCCTGACCGTGCGTCCTTTGGTGGTACCTGACGACTGGAAATTTGACCTGAAAGTGAACAGCCGTTACCAGAGTTTCATGCTCTCGGTGGATGGACGCAGCCAAATTCTCAACTCCGATATTGCCCTGCATATCGAAAAGGCACCGTACACCATCAAATTGGTGCAAGTGGGGGAAAACAGTTTCCTGAAATCGCTGCGCGACAAACTCAACTGGGGAAGATAACGACCCTTGTGCGCGCGTGGAAACCAAAAGGTATTTCGCACAGAAAAACAAAGAAACAAGAACAGAATAGACAGAACAGACAGATATGATGCTGGATTTTATCACTTGGGACGTAGATCCCATCCTCCTACACATCGGCGATGGCGGTATCCGCTGGTACGGACTGCTATGGGCAATAGGTATTATGCTATGCTATTACGTGCAAGTGAGACTATACAAGCACGAAAACTGCCCTCCCGAATGGGCAGACAAACTCTTCATATGGATGGTGCTGGGCGTGATCATCGGCGCACGCGTGGGACACTGCTGGTTCTACGAATGGCACGACGTGACCAACCCTGCGCTGGCTCGCTACTGCGCAGCCATGGACATCTCCACAGAACCCGTACAGTTGTTCGGCTGGACAATCAACTATCGCAACCCCTACATAGAACACCCGCTCAAACTGCTGAAGATATGGGAAGGCGGACTGGCAAGTCATGGCGGCGCGATAGGACTGATCATAGCGGCATGGCTGCTGAACAAAGTGGAATTCAGAAAATATCCGCAATACCAGACCTCGTGGATATGGATACTTGACCGCCTGTGCATCGGCGTCTGCTTGACAGCAATGTGCATCCGATTGGGCAACCTGATGAACAGCGAGATATACGGAGGACCTACTGACATGCCCTGGGGATTTATCTTTGTACGCGACGGGCAGACCGTGCCTTGCCACCCCACACAGATATACGAAATACTATACTGCGTGCTTGCTCTCGCGGTGACCTGGCCGATGTACTGGAAAGGAAAAGCCTACCGCCGCGAAGGGTTGCTACTGGGCGTATTCTTCGAAATCATCTTCGTGACACGCTTTGGGCTAGAATTCATCAAGAACGACCAAGAGGCGTTTGAGGCAGGACAGGCACTCAATATGGGACAATGGCTCAGCATTCCGTTTATCCTGCTGGGCATATACCTGATAATACGCGCGTACCGACGCCCACTGCTGCCCGAAGTGGCAGAAGTGCCTGCGACAGCACAAACAGACAAGAAACGGACAAAGAAATGAGGCACGCACGAAAAGAGGTCTTGCTGGTAGCCGTCTGCATGGCGGCGTGCGCGATGTATGCAGAGAGCACCTCGTTTCGTGGAGGGCTGTTCCGCTATGCAGAATGGGGGCATAGCCTATACGCCGACGAACACCCAAACTTTGTGCGGCAAGACATAGCCTACACCACCAATCATCCCGCCTACGACTACGGCGCATCACCACAAGCATACCGCTGGCAGGTGATGGGGGTTTTTGGCATACAACTGCCGCTATGGCATGGTCAGGTGAAGGATAGCACGATGGCGATAAGCGTACATAGCGTACTCTCTGCCAATCTTTGGATGGACTTATTCGGCAAGACAACCTCCCCGATTGTGGACTGCGACTACCGCATAGGTATGCCGAGCGTTGCCTTTCTGCACCGTATCAACAGAGGATTTGCACGCAACTACGCTATCTGCTGGTCGTCTTTCAAGCACGAATCGACCCACATTGGCGACGAACTGCAAATACAGCACGTGGAGCAACACCATGCACTCAAACGCGTGAACGTGTCGTACAACTACACAGAACTCACACTCACCCTGAACGAAGCGGAAGAACGCGAACAGCAGAACCATTGCTTCCGCATAGGTCTGATGCTGCTATGGGACTGGAAAGCAGGATGGTATCAGAACTACGAAGAAGACGGCGGCATGTCGCTCACACGCCCACGGTTGTCGCCATGGGAACTATACGTGCAGTATCAGTATCAATCCCCCACCAGCAAACATGGTTTTCAAGGGATTGCTTCAATAGAAATACGCAATAGAGCGCGCTATGGGTATGACCTTGCGAATATAAAAGGGGAAACACCCATCCTGCAAGACGAAAGCCGTATATTCACATACAATGTATTCATAGGCGCGCGCTACTGTGCACCGCATTACAAAGGGATATACTCGCATTGGTCGCTGGGGATACGCGCCTATCATGGCAACTGCCCCTATGGTCAGTTTCGCAACATAAAGAACTTTAACCAAATAGGATTATGTCTGATTGTAGAATAATATATATGGGTACGCCCGATTTTGCCGTAGCAGGACTGCGCGCATTAGTAGAAAACGGGTACAAGGTAGTGGCAGTGGTGACCATGCCTGACAAACCCGCTGGACGAGGACACAAGGTGCAATACTCGCCTGTGAAACAATATGCCTTGGAGGCGGGCTTACCCCTCTTGCAACCCGAGAGACTGAAAGACCCTGCGTTCTTGGAGGAATTGGCATCGTACCATGCAGATTTGCAGATAGTGGTGGCATTTCGCATGCTACCCGAAGCGGTATGGAGTATGCCAAGGCTTGGGACATTCAACCTACATGCCTCCCTCCTACCCCAATACCGAGGAGCTGCACCTATCAACTGGGCAGTGATAAACGGCGACAGAGAGACTGGCGTGACTACCTTCATGCTGAAACACGAGATAGACACTGGCGATATCCTGCTGCAAGAGGCGATTAGCATAGGAGAAGACGAAAACGTGGGTAGCGTGCATGACCGCCTGATGGACATAGGTACAGGACTTATCCTACGGACTGTGGATATGATAACGGACTGCGACAGCAGAGGGGTGGCGTTGTCTTGTCTGCCACAGCAGGAAACACAGGATTTGCGCCCCGCACCCAAAATATTCAAAGAGACATGCAAGATAGATTTTCGTAAGTCGGCAACGGAGGTACACAACTTCGTACGTGGGCTAAGCCCCTACCCCGCGGCATGGTGCGACCTGAACCTGCAAGGAAAGACCTACGAGAACGTGAAGGTGTTTGCCACCCGCGTGGTACCCGACAAAGAGGCTCGTGAAGGACACATCATCGTGGCATGTGGAGAAGGAGCCATCGAAATATTGGAACTGCAAATGCCAGGAAAGAAGCGGATGGAGGCACGCTCGTTCCTAAACGGAATACACTGAGATTTTCGTTTCTCACTTGCATCAGCAGCATACGTTCTATTCCATCATACGACTCAGCCATACGCCATCACACAAAGCACAGATTAGCGGTACGGTAAGGCGAAATCGGGGTATGAATGGGTGGGGACATTGTTAGTTAGATTGATTGATAATGGAATGTGACACAAACTACGATACTTTGAAACATTCATGGTAGATTATATAGCGATAATAGATAAGTACTATGGGGCGACACCCGAACTGAAAGAGGTGCTCTTGGCACATAGCCGACAAGTGGCAGATAAAGCCTTGGCTATCATTGCAGCGCATCCAGAATGGCTCGCGCAAGGATTAGTAGAGAAGGACTTTGTGGAAGAAGCGGCGATGTTGCACGACATAGGCATTATCTTTTGCGATGCCCCAAAGATACACTGCACGGGTTCGCACCAATACATAGAGCATGGCTATCTCGGAGCGGAACTGCTGCGAAAGGAAGGCTTGCCACAGCACGCACTTGTGGCTGAACGGCATACAGGGACAGGCATAACGGAAGAGCAAGTGGAGCGCGAGGAACTGCCCATCCCACGGCGCGACTACTGCCCCGTGTCGTTAGAAGAGAAAATAATCTGCTATGCAGACAAATTCTTCTCGAAAGGACATATCGGCGAGACATTGGCAGACAGCGTCATTCGACGAAACGTATGGAAATACGGACATGAATCGGTATTGCGCTGGGAAGAAATGGAGCGGCTAATGCGTCGCGAAAAGTAGACTGATACATTGATATTACTCCAAGTGATAACGCAAAACAACCATATAGTATGATACTATCCATGACAGGCTACGGCAAAGCCGAATGCCAACAAGACAACAAAAAGATCATCGTAGAACTACGCGGGCTGAACTCGAAAACAATGGATTTAAGCACACGTCTCGCCCCCCAACTGCGTGCCAAAGAACTGGAAATACGCAACCTAATCAACCAACGACTGGAACGCGGAAAGATAGACCTGAGCATTCAGATAGAACACCTGTCTGCTGGCGACAGCGCGGCATTCGTGCCTATCAACAAAGACGCATTTGCCTATTACTACCGCGAGTTGAGACAATTGCAGATGGAGATGGACATTCCCTACGGCGACTTCACCGCTACCATACTGCGCATGCCCGACGTGCTCAAAGTGCAAGAAGACAACACCATAGATGACGCACTATGGAAAACGGTGCTGGACACCTTGGAAGCAGCCCTCTTCCATTTTATCGCTTTCCGGCAACAAGAAGGTGCCGCCTTGAAACGGATGTTCGACGAGAAATTAGGCGGCATAGCAAAACTGCTGGCGGAAGTGCAACCCTACGAACAGTCGCGCATAGAGAAAATACGGCAACACATTCTCGGCAACCTTGAGAAATTGGGCGAAGAGACAAAACAGAAAGTGGACATGAACCGCTTGGAACAGGAGATGATATACTACTTGGAGAAATTGGACATCACCGAAGAAAAAGTGCGGCTGACCAACCACATCAGGTACTTCCGCGAGACTATGGACGGCGACGGTACGGGCGTAGGGAAGAAACTGGGTTTCATCGCCCAAGAAATGGGACGCGAGATAAACACGCTCGGCAGCAAAAGCAATCAAAGCGAGATGCAAATCATCGTAGTGAAGATGAAAGACATATTGGAGCAGATAAAAGAACAGGTGCTGAACGTATTGTGAGACAATAAAACCGATTTGCGATATGATACTGATATTCTGCGCCCCGAGCGGCTCGGGGAAATCAACCATGGTGAAACACCTTTTGGCACATTTCCCCAATCTGTTTGCACTGTCCGTTTCATGCACCACCCGCGCACCACGCGGCAAAGAGCAAAACGGACGGGAGTACTATTTCGTAAGCCGTGAACAGTTTGAACAACAAGTGGCACAAGGTGCGTTCGTAGAATATGAGCAAGTGTATGAAGGATTGTATTACGGAACGCTAAAATCGGAAATCACACGCATTCAGGCAGAAGGGAAAACAGCCATCTTCGATATTGACGTGAAAGGAGGTATCAACCTGAAACGCATCTTCGGCAAGGAGGCTGCCGCTGTCTTTATCGCCCCGCCTTCCATCGAAGAACTGAAGCGGCGATTGCACGGACGGGGAGACACCGCACCCGAAATGATCGAAAAACGCATAGCCAAAGCGTCCATCGAAATGGCAGATGCACCTCTGTTCGACTACACCATTGTGAATGACCGCTTGGACAAGGCACAACGGGAATTAGAAAAACTGCTGGTAGAACTGGGAATGATACCCTGTACCTGTACAGAACATAGATAACATGCAGATAGGTATTTACGGCGGGTCGTTCAACCCAATCCATTTCGGACACATAGGGCTGGCTAAATGGGTGGTGGCACACACCGACTTGGAAGAAGTATGGCTAATGGTATCCCCCAACAACCCGCTCAAAGACAGGCGTATCCTTGCGGACGAACAGACGCGATGGATAGCCGTACAAAAAGCCATAGCAGGCATAGACGGGCTACGGGCATCGGATTTCGAATTTCACCTGCCCCACCCCTCCTACACCGCCGACACAATGCGTGCGCTGAATGCTGCATACCCCGAGCATCGGTTCAGCCTCATAATAGGCGAAGACAATTTAGCCATTCTTCCCCGATGGCGCGAATGGGAGTTTTTAGTAAGCCACTACCGCATATTTGTCTATCCACGGCATGGCACACACAGCATCACGCTGCCCGACAGCATAGCCAATAACAAACAGATTATCAGACTGGAAGGCGCGCCATATTTCGATATTTCCAGCACTGAGATACGCGAAGGGAGAAAGAATTTGCAAGTTTTTTAGGCAAAAGGCTTGTATATATCGTTTTTTTTGCGTACCTTTGCAGCAGAAAGAGCAGAAAATAGAAACGAAACTATTAACCCTAAATTATAACCATAAAAAACTACAAGATTATGATTCGTACGACATTTAATCGCCTCCGCGAGGTGAAAGACAGCCTCCCACACGGTAGTATGGACGCCATCGCACAAGAACTTGGTCTCGAAGCCGATGCAGTACGCGCATTCTTCAAAGGCGAAGGTAACGAAGAGGCAGGATACCATATAGAACCCGGACCAGAGGGGGGCATCGTAGAACTGACCGACACACGCATATTGGAAGTGGCTCTGCGCATTGCGTGGGTGGCTCAAAAAGGTTTGTAAACAAGCGAAATGAGAGATAATTCCCAACCTCCGCTCGCCGAAGCACAGTACGCAGGAGGAGAATTTCGGGAAGATTATATCCGCATAAAGAAAGCATTTACTCTGCCGCTCTGCGTCGGAGTGGTGCTTTTTCTTTGTAGTATTTCCGCAAAGGCGAATGCTACGTGCGCGGAACAACTCTCCTATATCACAAACGGACAACTCCCTACTATAACAAGCGACCACTCCGCGTGGGAAGACAGTAGCCTATCCACACACGGCATCGCATTGGCAACCATAGACACCGTTCAAGACTCAAAAGACAACACGCCGCACACCACCTCGGCATCTGCTCCCTGGAAGAGCCCATGGATAGATGAATACCCCCGAAAGATAGGCTTGACATACGGTGCGGAGGTGAATATCGTGGGCAACTATATCTGGCGGGGTCTGTACGTAGGTGGTCCAAGTGTGCAAGCGAGTGCTAACGTAGGTTACGGCGGCTTGTTCTTGGATGTCTGGGGCAATGTTGGCGCAACAAACTGGGCATTCCAGGGTTTCAACCCCGAGATAGACGTATCGATAGGATTTTCACGCTGGGGCTTTAAGTTGTTTATCATCCATATGTGCTACTTCGACGGCACAAGTTTTTTTGACTTTAAGAACGCCGCTCCTGGACAGGCGGGCAATACGACCGAACTGCGCGTGGGCTATAAGGTGAGCAGCAAACTGCCGCTGAGCATACTGTGGTGCACACGCTTTACCAGCCGCGATGGCTACCTGACAGCAGACGAAACATTACAAAGAGCGTGGTCATCGTACTTGGAATTGGGATATGACTTTGCACTACCCTATGATATGATGCTAATGGCGCGCGTAGGTATGACACCATGGAAGAGTCTATACACTGGTTATCAAGGGGATTTCGCCGTGACGAACATCGCGCTGACATTCCGCAAAGACTGGTCGCTGAGCGAACATTGCGGCTTGCACCTATCCGCAGACCTGATGCTCAACCCATGGCGTATCAACAAAGAGAATATACACTGGAATGCGACTAATCCAGATGACCAACGCCTGAACGTAAATATCTCGTGCGGTGTGTACCTCAAATAGGTATCGCTGGACAAGGTAGGGCAATAGCAAGGCATACATAGAGACAGGGAAAGACAAGTGCTATGCAAAACCTTTCGATACCGTACAAAGTGTCCAGCGAGCAAACACCGACTCACCACCGAGAGAAGAGCGAGAGAAGAGCGAGAGAAGACATAGCCACACGTAAAAAGCAGAAAGTTTGTATATCGCCTATTTTGCGGGCATCTTGTCGCATACACTGCCTTTCAAAGCATAGACTGCAACAAAAGCGAGATGGGCAGGGTGCGACCTATTGTGATAGTATCCACACAACATAGTATTAACGTATTTTTTATGATTTGAGGAAATGAAAAAAAGATTTTGGAGTCTGTTTGTTTTGGTGCTGAGCATGATGGCTATTCCTGCTCGAGGTGCTGAGTTTGCCTTTGAGGCAGGTGCTGATGTGGTCAGCAGTTACTTGTGGCGCGGACAGTATAACGGCGGTTTGAGCGTACAGCCCGAGGTATTGATAGGCTTTGACACGGAACATACCAATTTCCGCGTGGGGGCATGGGCGAACATAGGCGCAAGCGACTGGAAATTCAGCAGTTTGAAAAACCCGACCGATCCCTCACTTGCCACTCAGTTCTTTCCCGAAGTGGACATCATTGCCACGTTGGACTTATGGGGCTTGACAGTCGGCTTCTCGCATTATTACTACTGCGAAGGCAACTTTTTGAGTTTCGGAGATATCAATAACGTGAAAGCAAACGAGAACTCCTCACAAACGGAAGTGCAACTCGGCTATAATTTCGAGACTCTTTTCAGCATCCCGCTATACGTAAACTGGTACACGATGGTCGCAGGTGATGACGGCTATCTCATAGATCCCGAAAATAAGGCATTAGGCTACAAGCGCGCCTACTCCTCCTATATAGAGGTCGGTTATGATATCGTGCTGCCTTTGGACATCACCTTGGGGCTGCAAGTCGGTATGACACCATGGAAAAGTATGTACACCGATTACGAAGGCGGCTTTGCGGTGAACAACGTGGCAGCCAAACTGAACGTGCCATTCCGCTTGGGGGACATCGTGGAGTTGGACTTGTTTGCACAAGGCTCTATCAACACCTACAATATGAAAAAGGACGAACTGTTTATCAGCGGTGCAGGCGAAGCCAAGACCATGCAACGACTTAACGGCTGCATAGGATTGGGCATTTGGTTCTAAGCATACGCCATATTGCCTGGCATCGTACATCCGTCAGATTATGAGCAAGAACAAACGCATTTCTATACTACTGTCAGCAGGGCTTGCATTGGTTCTGCTGCTTTTGTTTTTCATTTCCGAGCGCAAGGAAACTGCCTCTACATGCGAACAGTCTATGTCCTATTTCGCAGCAAAAGGGGTGGTATTCGGCACGTACTACAACATACAGTATGAGGCTGCGCACGAACTAAGAGACAGCCTATCAGCCACTTTCGAAGCCTTCGACCACTCTCTGAGCATGTTCAACCCACAGTCGGTGATATCGGCTATCAACGGCAATAGAGATACCCTGACTGATGCATATTTTGAGCAGATGTGGCAGGAGGCAGAGCGCGTATATCAAGAAAGCCAAGGCGCGTTCGACATCACGGTGGCACCGTTGGTCAATCTATGGGGGTTCGGCTTTAAGCATCGAGAGCAGGTGACGGCTGCGAGGATAGACTCTGTCTTACCCTTTGTGGGCTTTGGCAAAGTGCGGCTCATAAGACGACAGGTGGAGAAAGCGGACAAGCGTATGATGCTGGATGCCAGCGCAGTAGCCAAAGGGCAAGCCTGCGATGTAGTGGCTGCTATGTTAGGACGAAATGGCTGCCGAAACTACTTGGTGGACATTGGCGGTGAGGTCGTAGCAAAAGGGAAAAACAAGTATGGTGAAGCATGGCGCATAGGCATCACCAAGCCCGAAGATGACCCTGCGGGCGACTCGAAAGCCCTGCAAGAGGTGGTGGTGAGTACCGACATCTGTATGGCAACATCAGGCAACTACCGCAATTTCTACTACGAAGGCAACGAACGTCGCTCGCATACCATCGACCCACGCACAGGCTACCCCGTACAGCACAGCCTGTTGAGTGCGACCGTGGTGGCATCGTCTTGTATGCGTGCCGATGCCTTGGCAACAGCGTGTATGGTATTAGGGGCAGACGAGGGTTTACGGATGATAGAAGCGACCCAAGATGCCGCTTGTTACCTGATTGTCGCAGACGGAGACAGCACTGTGATACGCACCTCCAAGAACTGGGCATACTAAGAGAATACTGTAAGGAGATATAGTAAATATCTTGGATTTTTTAATTCTATGAAAATATCCATCTTAGTTTTTCTATTGCTATCTATTGGACTAATGTCCAACACAAAGCCGTCCCAAAACAATGCATCTATAAAATATGACGGCATAGACATTTCTCATCACCAGGGGAAAATAGATTGGTCTATGGTTGCAAAGAATACTTCTATTCAATACGTGTATATCAAAGCCACCGAAGGAAAAACCTATACAGACCCCTTATATCGCAAGAACCATAATGGAGCCAAAAAACATAACATGCGTGTTGGAGCAATGCATTATCTCCGTGGAACATCTGGTGCCAAAGAACAATTTGAACATTTCAAGTCCATAGTTCCAAAAGGAAGTATTGATTTAATTCCTATGCTTGACGTTGAGAACTTGGATAAGTGGACAAAAGTACAAGCGCAAGATAGCATATTGGTGTGGATAAACTTATGTAAGGCATATTACGGAAAAGCACCTATAATTTACGATACACAAAGGAGTTATAATACGTATTGCGCTCCCAAGTTCAACAAATACCACCTTTACATAGGAAGGTATGGAAAAACGCCTCCTCAGATTACAGGTAAGGGGACATACTCTATATGGCAATTCTCAGAAACAGGTAAAATTGCTGGTATTGTAAAGCCCGTGGATTTGAGTAGATTTAACAAGGGGAAAAGTATTAAAGACTTAAAATTGTATAAAGTCCAAATAGAAATGCAAATTTTGGGTAGTGTTTTTATGGCAGGATAC
>X363_Desmarests_Spiny_Pocket_Mouse__coassemble_754_pt1 | contig 16008 bp, 13 predicted proteins | sample X363_Desmarests_Spiny_Pocket_Mouse__metabat2_low_PE_030 | metagenome-assembled genome bin X363_Desmarests_Spiny_Pocket_Mouse
GTATGTATGTATGTATGTATGTATGTATGTATGTATGTATGTATGTATGTATGTAACGCGGTAATGGCACCCCTTTCGTTAGACTTTATTTACAATATAGCGTAGAATAAAAAAGAAACTGCCAAAATATGTTGTTGCAATCCATCAGAAAGAAATACCACGAGAAAAGAGATGTATCCTTCCTCGTGGCATAATCAAACGTCTACCGCATATGTACGCGATATGCGAATAGCGATTTATAGACTAAACCTTACATCTTCGGGGAGAGCAAAAGGCACGATAGTCATCTTGGTATCGGCGTTTATACGCTGCAAGGATGCTTTCTTTTGAGGCGCATTGGAGCGTATTGCACCTGAAATCTCAACAGAATATCCCGCGAGTGTGGTGGCATTTACTGAGAATGTATTATCTTCATTCCATACAAATTTACCATCTACCAATAACCATTGGAAGAACGGATAAATGTATCCTGCATTCAGATAACTCTCCTCACACAAGAAAAGCATAGAACCGTCTGTGTAGAACTCCTCATCGTTGCGGAAACCTGCTACTGCGGTATTGTTTTCCATGCTGCTATTGATGGGGAACTCACCTGCTGATAGGTTATCGGAAACAAGCAGGATATGTACAAGTGGGTAAGCACCATACGATCCCACCGTATATCTTGTTGGAACCTTTGCTTGCAGAATGTATACGTTAGGTTCTTCCGTCCTATGTAAAATGCCATCTGCATTGCTTAATGGAGTGGGAGCAGCGGTTACCTCAGGGTAAGTAGCAGGCACTTCTACGGCTTTGATACCTTCAAATATGGCGTCTTCACCACCTTTTCCATTGATTACGGCTACCTGCTCAGCATTGATAACAGGCGAACTGTTTTTCGTACTCTCTGTGATGTAGGCAACAATCACGCAGTTGTCTGCATTCCACTTCTCATCCAATGCAACGGAAGTAGCGATGCCATATTTCTGCTTCTTAACAGACAATTCTGTACCCATAGGATCTGTCACAAAAATACGCGTTACTTTATTATGGCGGAATTCTTCCCAGCCTTCCCAAGGACCGTAGTTGTCAGCCTGCTCTCCTATAAGATTGTTCTCTTTGATGAGAACGGTAAGTTTAACACTCTTTACCGTAGTATCTGCCACAAGTCCACTTACATTGATGCTGATGTCTTTATTGGCTGCATCGTAAGTGTGTTTGATTTCTATGGATGCGTATGTAGTTTCTTCTAATTCAGACAAGAGTTCATTGATATAATAAGGATGGAATACCAATTCAGAAACAATTTCTCCTTCGCTCTCGTCTTTATAGGTTTGCTCGGTACGATCCAAAATCATAGCAGGAGCAAAGTTAATACCGAATTTGCCTGCAATGGTCTTGCTGCCTTTCACGGTGAATTGATCATCTGCATAACCTGCATGGTGGCTCACCCAAATGAAGTTAGAATTATTTTTTACATACTCGTCTAATACTTCCATAGCAGGAGGGCAGTTGGGACATGCTTCACTGGTGAAGTGTTCAATGAGGTGCTTCTTTGGGAAGGAAGATGGGATGACCACAGTCGTAGAATCACCACCTGTTCCTGGTTCATCTGGCTTGTTAGGGTTTTCACACGCTACCAGTGCCAGTAGTGGCAGAAGGAGCAATAATTTTGCGTGTTTCATAATTGATGTATGTTAATTGGTTAGTATTTGGCAGCAGATACGTTTCTGCCACGTTGTTGTCGAAAGAATACGTCGTTTCTCTTGCCTATTTTGTTGTGTGAATTATTGTTTGATGAATTTCTTACCGTTTACGATATATATGCCTTTTGGCAGGTCGTGCAGGTCTGTGGCTGCTATGCGCTGTCCAAGAATGGTATAGATGCCTTGTGTGTGCTGTGTGGCTTGTACTTCTTCTATGCCCAATCCTTGAAATGTGTAATCCACCGTCAGTGTGATGCTTGGATTGACACCATCGGAAAAGGTGTAGGCAATAGTCTCTGTTCCTGTGGCTGCGGGATAATAGTGGATGGTAATATCGCTCTCCATAGGATTGGACACTGTGAAGTTGATGTTCTGTGTGAGTTCTTTGTTGGAGTTGATGCATTGTCCGCTTGATGTGCAGAAAGAGTCCTCAAAGTCGGTATTGCTGCGTGTGATAGTCACGCTGATTTTATGCGTCTCGTCGGAGCGAACTTGACCATTCACTGTGGCAACCCAATCACCGAATTCCTCTTCAAACTCAGTGATAGTGATTTTCGTGTCTCCCTTCAAAAGCGTGTCTGTGTTCTTGACATACACGTGCAAAGAAGCACTGGCTGTGATAGCGCATAGAGATAAAATGATTGATGTAAAAAATTGTTTCATAATTCGTTGTTCTATTAGGTAGGCTTGTTTTATGGATTACTTACTGTTGCTTGGCGGGTTTGGATGATTTCACCGTTGTGGTATAGTGCTGCTACGATATGGCTATGCGCAGGCACTACCTTGTCGGGTAGTGTGTAGGATACGGTGTTGCTTATTTCCGTTTCGGGAGCGAGCGACACAGGTATACCTTTGTGTGGCAGGATAGCATCACGCAGGAGGTGGTTGCGTACATAGTCGGTACTGTTCGCATCGGGGAATTTCTGCGCGCTGATAATCGAGTCTTCCGTGAGGTACATATATAGCGTGCAGTCCATCGCCTTGGCGGAATAGTTGGCCACGGTGTATGCTATCTGCTCATCCGCGTTGTATGTCAGTGTGATGTCCACCGAATCGTAAGACTGCATAGCGGAGTAGATATGCGTACCCCATTCCTGGTAGGGTTTGAAATACGCGCCATCGGGATACTGCTTCATATTGACAACGCCCGTAGGCAGTGGGGTAACGTTTGTGCCTCCAAAGCGTATGTAGAGCGAGTCGGCAGCAGGGCAAGTGTAGTCATATTCGGGGTATTTTGCAGGCGGCTTGGTTAAGCCATTGGTAGCAGGGTGTGCCTCTATGACGATGAGTTGGTCGCCATATTGTTCTAACAGGGTATGCGCCTCTTCTGCTGCCGAGGGGCAGTTCACACACTGCCATGCGGAGAAGTCTATAAGCAGACAAGCACGCTCACCCGATGCTGCGGGGAGCGGTATCAGTCGTTCACTCTCGGGGATAGTCTGACAAGCAGCGAGTGCAAGCAATAGGAATATGTAGATGGCATATGTACGTTTCATCACCATGAGAAGTTGTAGGTTATATTGACGCCTTCTTGTTTCGGTACGTAGCGGCAGATTCCGCCCGAGCAGTTGTAGCCCGCCCGTGTCTTGGTGTATGCCGCCATAATGCGGTGCGCCTTGCGTTGCCATGTCGCCGCCACGGTGTAGAAATGCCTGTCCTCAGGCGTCTCATTGCCGAAGCCGATGTTGTACTGATACTGTGCCGATAGCATCAGTTGCTTGTATAGACTGATTTCGTAGAGTGCGAAGAACCACTGTCCTAAGTCGTGCGGGGTGTATAGATACTGTGCCTCGGCGCGCATTTGTATGTTGCTGTTGAGTGCATATTTGGCTTCAAGGACACCGATACCTGCGTGTATCATATCCCCGTGTCCTTCCACTATTTTTTTATTGTATGCTTGATACATCAGCATCGCACCGATATACCACTGCTTGTTGATTTTCTTGTTCAGTTCGAGATTGACATCTGTGTAATAGGTCTCTTTGCCGATGCCGAACCACGATGCTTGCTCATTGGCAAGCCGTTCATCGCTCAGTCCTCTGATATGGGAGGCATTGAGTTTGAGTGTAGTGCCGTAGCGTCCGCCCATAGCCGTTCCTCGTTTCCATGTGTAGCGTATCTCGCCTTGGAACGCCCATTCGTTGCCTGCCGCCTCTGTGGAGTAGGGATAGAGCGAAGCGAGAGCATAGGTGTGCTGGTTGGCAAAGGGAGGCATATGGTTGAGCATACCCGACAGGTTGTTTGTCTGACGGTCGGAGCGGAACGACATATTCTCCGAGCGTTTGGCTTGAAGTATCACTGCCATACCTTTCTGCGAATAACTAAGCGATAGCAGGACTGCCTCACCGTGTCGGTAGTCGTATTGGTTGATGATAGTCGGGTCGTTTGCCTTGTAGGCATATTCCACCAAGGCATTCCAACCTTTCATCTGAAACTGTGCGCGTACATCGCCAGCACCTACCCATTCTGGCAGGTTGTACATATACGGTGTGCCGTCTATAATAGTGGTAATGGTATCTGCACGTTGGTACTTGCTGACGTACGATGCGCCAAACAACAGGTTTGCTCCTGCATCCTGCATAGGCTTTGCCCATTCGTGTACAGCCAACGTGAGGTTTCCACCAATGGAGGCATCCTGTGTATAGTTCCAGCCAAATGCCCCATCGGTGTAGCAGTTCCAATACCTGCGTTGTTTGCCACCTATGGTTTCCACAAAGATACCCTTGTAGGGTGTAAACTCTATCTTTGCGCCACGAAGTGCATTGTCAATGCCTAATGGTCTATCTTCGTATAGACGTAGTATAAACCCCGAACCAAACTGACCGTATACGTCGCCCACGGTAATTCTTCCCCAGCGGAAAGGAAAGGCAAGGTGTATATGGCTCAGTCCGTAGCCCGCAAACTGTGGGTCGTAGCCAAGCAGAGGATACTTGGTAAATTCGCCACGTAGCATCAGTTCCACCCCTTGGAATTGCAGTTTGTTGGGTGTGTTGTGTTCGTAGCGCATACCCAAATCCAAGTAGGTATTGCTCAGATGGTCTATCTTCGCCCATTCGGGGCGTGGTGTGGTGCGGTCAGCAGATACATCAACCGTAGGAAACAGACTCTCATGCTGCAAACTGCCTACCACAAAGACCGTATCTCTTTGTGGATATGCTGCTATTGCCAGTCCTGCAAGGCATATACATACTATGTGCCGACGGATATTCACAGTTTGCTTATTATCTCGTAGATTTCACTCTCACCCCCATCGGTGTAGCCCGCGTGGTTGTAGATGATTTTGCCTTTCCCGTCCAATATAAAGAGGTGTGGAACGCTCTGCACGTTCATTGCACGTTTGAAATCTCCGTTAGGGTCAAGCAATACCTCGTATTCCCAGCCGAAACCGTCCACCAAGGGTTTCACTTTGTTGGCGTCCTGCGCCTGGTCAATAGACACGATATACATCTTCACGCCTGTTTCGTCCTGCCAGTCTGGGTATAGTTCGTGGATGGCTTTCAGTTCACGCAGGCATGGCTTGCACCACGTAGCCCAGAACGAGAGAATAATGGGTTTGCCTTGGTTTTCAATCGTGGCAGTCTGCACGGTGTTGCCCTGCATATCTTGCAATCGAACGTTTGGCAGTTCGGCATATGCCACGCAGAAGAACAGCATAAAAATTGCGGTAAATAATGTACGTATTGATTTCATAAGGTCACTATTTTTATACAATGTTGCGCAAAGATACGACTTATTTTTCGATTACGCAAATAAAAATCGCCTTACTGTGGATAAATAGCGATTAAATAGGGGATTTTCGTGTAAACTCTGCTTATAGAATGCGCCAGACCGGTTGGGATTGTGTTTTCTATTCTTTGTAGACGGAGTTACTTGTCTCCTACTTGTCGGCTACTTGTCGGCTACATGACCCGTAAGAACTTCGGGAGGACAGGGCATCTTCTACGTTGTTTCCTGTCAGGAAGAACGGTAGGAAAAACACGCAAGATGCAGCGTTCAGCGTTGGTCAGAAACTTGTTTGAGCGACAGTTGAATGCGTCCGCGGGCTTTGTCGATGGCGATGACCCGCACTGTGACATGCTGGTGGAGCGTAACTACCTGCGCGGGGTCGGTGATGCGTCGGTTTGCCATCTCGGAGATATGCACAAGACCGTCTTTGTGGATACCTATATCCACAAATGCACCGAAATTGGAAATGTTCGTCACGACACCAGGCAGGCACATGCCTACCGTGAGGTCATCGATCGTATGCACTTTTTCATCAAACTGGAACACCTCGAGTTGCTGCCGCGGGTCGCGGGAGGGTTTCTCCAACTCGTGGAGGATGTCTTGCAGGGTAGGCACGCCTACGGTGTCGGATACATATTGCTGCAAATCAATTTGTTGCCTTAGGTTGGCATCGCTCATCAGTGCATCAATAGAACAGTGGAGTTGCTTTGCCATCTGCTCTACGATAGGGTAGGACTCGGGATGTACAGCGGAGTTATCCAAGGGCATATCCGAGTCGGTCACACGCAAGAAACCTGCGGCTTGCTCAAAGGTCTTGACACCCATCTTGGGGACTTTGAGTAGCGACTTGCGGTTTCTGAATGCGCCATTTGCAGCACGGTAGTCCACGATGTTTTGCGCGAGCGCAGGTCCCAAGCCTGAGATGTATGTTAGCAGGTGTTTGCTGGCGGTATTGACGTCCACGCCTACGTGATTGACCACGCTTTCCACCGTTTGTTCGAGGCTCTGTTTGAGCCGCGTCTGATCTACGTCGTGCTGATACTGCCCCACGCCGATAGACTTCGGTTCTATCTTGACCAGTTCCGCCAATGGATCCATCAGTCTCCTGCCTATGCTGACGGCACCGCGTACGGTAACATCCTCGTCAGGAAACTCCTCGCGGGCTATCTTGCTGGCTGAATAGACCGACGCGCCGTTCTCGCTCACCACAAAGACCTGTGGACGGTCCGTTTCTGGGAGCGTTTTGAGTGCTACTTTGACCATCTGCTCCGTCTCACGGCTTGCTGTACCGTTACCAATGGCAATGGCTTGTATGTCATACTGTTGTACGAGCGAACGAAGCGTATCGGTGGCTTGTGGCTGATGGAGAAATACCACGGTGTGCGTGATAAGGTCACCTTGCGGAGATAGCACCACCACCTTGCAGCCCGTGCGGAAACCAGGGTCAATGGCAAGCACACGCTTTTGTCCTAATGGTGCGTCCAAGAGTAGTTGCCGGAGATTGTTGGCGAATACCTGTATTGCCTCGGTGTCGGCTTTCTCTTTGGCGGCAGCGGCAAACTCAGTCTCTATGGCGGGTTTGAGCAGACGTTTATAGCCATCTTCCATCGCCAGTTCCACTTGGTAGGCGCAATCGTTGTTGGCACGTAGGTAGAGGCGTGCGAGTTTGTCTAAACTCTTCTCCGTGTCGGGGGATATATCCACGCGTATGAAACCTTCCTTCTCTGCGCGGCGGATGGCCAGCAAGCGGTGGCTGGGGATACGTTTGAGTGGCTCGGATAGGGCAAAGTAGTCGCGGTAATGTTGCGCTTCGGCTTCTTGTTCTTTGCCTTTGACCACCTTGGTAGTAAGCCGTGCTGTGTAGACAAACTCCCGACGAATGGCATTTCTTGCGCGCTCGTCCTCTGCGATGCGCTGGGCAATGATGTCCCTCGCACCTTGCAGTGCCTCGTCCGTGTCGCTTACCTTGTCCGAGAGGTAGCGTTTGGCTATGTCCTGCGGCTTTGTGTGCGGCTGACGCAGCAACTCGTCCGCCAAAGGAGTCAAGCCTTTCTCTGCCGCGATATCAGCACGTGTCTTGCGATGGGGTTTGTAGGGCAGATAGATATCTTCCAATTCCGTTGCGTCCCAACACTGTTCGATACGTGCTTTCAGTTCTTCGGTCAGTTGGTGTTGTGATGCTATGGTGTTGAGTATGGTCTGCTTGCGGTCTGCCAGTTCTTGCATGCGCGCGTACTCCCGTTGTATATCGGCTATCTGCACCTCGTCTAATGAACCTGTTTTCTCTTTGCGGTATCGGGCGATGAACGGTATGGTTGCCTTGTCGTTGAGCAAAGCGATGGTAGCGGCTATTTGCTTTTCGCTAATGCCGAGCAGGGGAGATAAGATGGTTTCAAAGTTCATAACTTCTTTTCTCTTATGTAGGTAGCGAAAGTATAAGCGTAGGGATGTCTATCGTCCGCAGTGTGGTATTCTTGCAGTTCAAGACGCCATTCTTGTGGATTGATGGTCGGAAAGAAGGTATCAGCATCTTCAAAACGGTGGTGTATATGCGTGATATACAGTTTGTCTGCCATAGGCAGGGTCTGCTCGTACACGCTGCCGCCCCCGATGATGAATACCTCTTCTTCGCAACCCACCATCTGCAATGCCTCTGGAATGGAACGTGCCAGTTCTGCTCCTTCAAACTCAGGCAATGTACGCGATGTCAAGACGATATTGCGCCGTTTGGGCAGCGGACGGCGCGGAAATGAAAGATACGTGCGCGCGCCCATGATGATGGGATGATTCAGCGTGGTTGCTTTGAAGTATTTGAGGTCGTTTGGCAGGTGGCATAATAGGTCGCCATCCTTGCCTAAGGCATTGTTGTCTGCCACTGCGGCAATTAGAGAGAGCATACAAATTAGGTTTGAAATGTGGATATTATACTGCCACCACGCCCGCGATGTGGGGGTGTGGATTGTAATCGGTCAGTTGGAAGTCTTCGTATTGGAAAGCAAAGAGGTCGTTCACGTTGGGATTGATATGCATCTGTGGCAGCGGGCGTGGCTCGCGCGTGAGTTGCAGTTGCACTTGTTCCAAGTGGTTGGTGTATATATGTGCATCGCCGAGGGTGTGGATGAAATCGCCGGGTGTCAGGTGCGTCACCTGCGCTACCATTTGCAGCAGCAGAGCGTATGAGGCGATGTTGAACGGCACACCGAGGAAAATATCTGCCGAGCGCTGGTACAGTTGCAGCGACAGCCTGCCGTTGGCTACGTAGAACTGAAATAGCGTGTGGCAGGGTGGTAGTGCCATGCTGTTCACTTCTGCCACGTTCCATGCGCTGACAATCAGCCGCCTCGAATCTGGGCTATGCTTTATCTGTTCCACCACTTGCGCAATCTGGTCTATGCTCCCGCCACGGTAGTCAGGCCATGAGCGCCATTGGTGTCCGTACACGGGACCCAACTCGCCGTTTTCGTCTGCCCATTCGTTCCAGATGCGCACGCCGTGTTCTTGCAGGTAGTGCACGTTGGTGTTGCCTTGCAGAAACCATAGCAACTCATAGATGATGGATTTCAGGTGCAGTTTCTTGGTGGTAAGCAGAGGGAAACCATCCTCTAAATGGAAGCGCATCTGGTGTCCGAATACGGACAATGTGCCTGTGCCTGTACGGTCTTCTTTACGAACGCCTTCCGCAAGCACACGGCGGCATAAATCGAGGTATTGTTGCATAGTAATATATAACTTTAATTAGTTGTTTGCATTAACCTATGTAGAAACGCAAAGCAGAAGTATTAAAATTTCTTCCCTATTCCCACCTATGTACTACGAGTGTACCTTACGGGGCATCTACGGGTCATCTACGGGTCATCTACGGGTCATGTCGCTGCGAGGTAGTCAATAGTTCACTCCAGTGTATGTTATTCTTCTGTATCAGCCTGTTTCTCAACCGCGTAGCGGTGTCGATATGGTAGCCGTGGGTCGCACCCACGGAATAGGGTATCTCCTCTCTATACTACCGACCGCGTAGTGGTCGAACAGAGTCTTTTTGTATATTCTATTGGTTACAAACGATCTACGTATTTTGAATGTATTTCGTCCAATTCAACCAACGGGGTATTCTGTACGAGGGCAGATCTGATAAAAAGCGATTGTAATGCAACCAATGGACAGCGTTACGTATGCCAGTGTATAATCCTATGCGAAGCGCAGATTTTTAATACAATTTATAGGTTGTGCGGAGCACTTTGAATTCCGTACGACGGTTTATCTGATTGCAGATTTCCTGTTGTTCCGTAGGAAGGCTGAGGATAAATGCCTCGTCTAATGCTTGTTCTTGGGGAATGAACGGATATTTGTCATGTATCGCTTTGTCGGCAACCACAGGCTTCTGTTTTCCATAGCCAACGGGCGTCAACCGTTCTGCCTCGATGCCATGCTGTATCAGGTATTGGCATACCGCTTCTGCGCGTTTCTCCGACAGCCGCAGGTTAAAGACGGAATCGCCTTTCATATCCGTGTGTGCCGAGAGTTCTATGGTGATATTGGGGTTGTCGTTGAGCAGTTTTACCAAACCTGCCAAGCCTGTTTCCGATGTCGGGCTGAGTTCCCATTTGCCGAACTCGTAGAATATGTTATCCATCGTCACGGGTTTGCTGACGGGCGATAGGATAAAGTTTTTCTGCTGGGTCTTGCTGTCGTCGAGGTGGAGCGTGTGGAATTTCTCTTGCGCGTTGAGATACCCTCGTGCCGTAGCAAGCATGGCATAGCGTGTGTCGCGGCTCAGTTTTATCTTGTATGTCCCGTCGCGTCTGGCTTGCACTTTCGTATGCGTCCCGTCATCGCCTACGAGCCGTATTGTGGCGTTTGATATGGGTTCGCCAAGGTTGTCGGTGATGGTACCTTCCACGAGAAATACCATCTCGGGTAGCACAAATTCATATATTCTGTCCAAGGCTTTCTTTTGCCCTCTGTTCGACGAGAAGAAACCGTTTTGGCTGTTTCCTGCAAAGGTGATGCCGAAGTCGTCTGCATTGGAGTTGAAGGGCGCACCCATGTTGAAGACAAGCCATGCCACCGAATCGTGTACCGTAGTGTCGCGCTGTGCCATAAAAAGGTCAAGCCCGCCGTATCCTGGGTGTCCGTTAGAGGCGAAATAAAGCGTTCCGTTGGGGTGCATCGTGGGGTACATCTCGTCCCCCGAGGAGTTGATTTGTGCACCCATATTCTGCACGTTCACCCAGTTCTCGCCGTCTAATTCCGCCATATACAGGTCTTTCCCGCCGAATCCGTCAGGGGCGTCAGATACAAAATAGAGCGTATCGCCTGTGGGGCATAGAGTCGGATGTCCCACTGTGATACTGCTATCTGCAAAGAGTTTCACTTCTTGCGCCTCGCCCCATTCACCGCTTGCGCGCGATGATTGGTATATCTTTGCTCCAAGGTCTTGTCCGTTGATAGGCTTGGAGTAGGTGAAATACATTGTCCGTCCGTCTTCGGAGAAGCAGCACACGCCCAACTCGGCAGTGGTCTTTGCTCCACCGCTCGTAGAGTCGTTTTCCTGCTGTTGGCTCTCCTCCCCAGATAGTCCTTCGGCGGGCATGACCTCTTCCCATTCGCCTGCTGCGTTCTTGCGGGCAGAATAGAGCGAGAACAGTTGCGCACCCGTGACGGGGCTGGGACGTTTTATGCTCTTCTTTTTCCCAGTGCTTTTGTTGTTTGTTTGCCGATTGCTGGTAAACATCAGCGCATCAGCATCCGTACCGATAAACTGTGGGGCAAAGTTGCTGCTACGTTTCTCGTTGAACGCTTTCAAGAGCGAGATTTTGTAGCGTGAGGACTGCTTTTTCCATTCCTCCATATGGGTGCAGGCGTAATGCCCCGCTTGTGCTACGTAGTCCGTGGGATGCGCTTGCAGGTATATCTGGTATTGCTGGTCAGCCTCTTTGTATTTCCCTTGGTATTGCAGCACCTGCGCATAGCGTAGATAGACGATAGAGTCTTGGTATTTGTAGCGAATGGCATTCTTGTAGGCGTTGGCAGCACGCTGATGATTCAGTATGCGGTAGCACTCTGCTTGTCGGAAAGCCACATGCGCTTTCAGGGATTTCTCTTTGTTAGGAGATATGCGGCTGTAACACTGCTTGTAGAGATCGGCAGCATCGTAGTATTCGCCGATGGCATACATGCGGTCTGCTTTTTTCACACGCTGCTTGATGCTACACGATGATAGCCCTCCAAGGAGGACTATCATACATGCAAGGTATATGTGTAATTTGCTATGAGACAAAAGAGTGGTATTGTTTAGTTAGACAGTTTGTGTACGATCTATTCCAACGAATGGACGACGAGTCCGCTGCGCAGTTTCGGTTCAAACCAGGTGGTCTTTGGGGGCATGATATTGCCCGAGTCGGCAATGTCGATTATTTGCTGCATCGTGACGGGGTATAAGGCGAGTGCCATTTTCATCTCACCGCTGTCCACGCGTTGTTTCAGTTCCCCAAGTCCGCGTATGCCGCCCACGAAATCGATGCGTTTGTCCGAGCGTAAGTCCTTGATACCAAGTATCTTGTCGAGTATCAGATTGCTCGAAATCGTCACGTCCAATACGCCTATCGGGTCGTTGTCGTTGTAGCGTCCTGTTTTGGCGGTCAGGCTGTACCATTCCCCCGCAAGATAGAGCGAGAAATTATGTAGCGCGTTAGGACGGTAGATGTCCGCACCTTTCTTCTCCACCACAAAGTCTTCTTCCAATGCGTTCAGGAACTGCGTTTCGGTCAATCCGTTCAAATCACGTACCACGCGGTTGTAGTCAATGATATTGAGTTGGTTGTCAGGGAAGCATACCGCGAGGAAGTAGTTGTATTCCTCTTGTCCCGTGTGATTAGGATTTTGCAGTTTCTTTTCGTTTCCGACCAGTGCGGCAGCGGCGGAGCGATGGTGTCCGTCCGCTATGTACATTGCTGGTATCTCGCGGAATATACGTGTGATGTTGGCGATTGTCTTAGGGTCGTCTATCAGCCAGAATGTATGGCGGAAGCCTTCGGGCGGGGCGACAAAGTCGTACTCGGGTGTTTTGGCTGTGATGTCTGCGATGATGGCATCGAGGTCATCTCTATGGGGATACGCAAAGAACACGGGTTCCATATTGGCATTGTTCACGCGGACGTGTTTCATACGGTCTTCCTCTTTGTCTCTGCGTGTCAGTTCGTGCTTTTTGATACGCCCTTCCATATAGTCGTCCACCCATGCTGCCACCACGAGTCCGTACTGTGTGCGTCCGTCCATTGTCTGCGCGTACACGTAGTACTTATCTTCACTGTCCTGTACAAGCCAGCCTTTCTGCTGGAATAAATCGAAATGTTCCCGCGCACTTTGATACACTTTCGGGTCATGTTCATCCGTGCCAACGGGGAAATTGATTTCGGGCTTGATGATGTGGTAGAGCGATTTCTCGTTGCCTTGTGCTTCTGCCCGTGCTTCCTCCGAGTTTAGGACATCATACGGACGGCTACTTACTTGTTCGACAAGCGATTGTGGCGGTCTGATGCCGCGGAATGGTTTGATAATCATGGTATAATGTGTTTAAGGGTTGTTTTTCGGTGTGCTTCGGTGGTCTGCCATAGAGCAAGAGCCGTTGAATATCGCATTGGGTTCCACGATGAGGGTCTGTGTCTTTACCTCGCCTTGTATCTTGCCCGTAGCCCGTAGTGCGAGTGTATGGTTGATAGTGATTTTTCCTTCCAATGCTCCCATGATTTCTGCATTCTGGCATTCCACAGTCCCTTTCAGCCTTCCCTTTTCGCCGATGACCACTTTCCCCGAGCACTGCAAGTCTCCCTCTACGCAGCCGTCAATGCGTATATCCGAATCGGCTATGATTGTGCCTATGATCTTACTACCCGCTGTCAGGGCGTTGTATAATGTTCCCGCTTGTTGTTGATTAGCCATAGTATTTTGTAGTTATGTCGTTTTTAATATGCTCTCTTCACGTAATAACGTGCAAAGGTAGGTTTTTTTTTCGATTTGTGCAAGTTTGTGCTTACTTTTCATATAGGAAAACGGCTTTTGTGGCATAAAAAGTGAAAAAACTCCGTAAAGTTTTGTTTGTCTCAAAAAAAAAGCGTACCTTTGCGAATTATTGTGCGCATAAAAGGGAAGTCTTATGAAAGTATTGGTTGTCATACTATTGATAGGCGCAGGCTTTTTGCTGCTGTGTGTACGCGTCTTGTTGAAGCGGGGAGGACGGTTTTCGAGCGAGCATATCTCGCAAAACAAGTCGATGCGTGAGCGTGGTATTCATTGCGCCACTTCGCAGGATAGGGAAGCCCGTCGGGAGAGCGCAAAGAAGATGGATGTGAAATCGATGTAAGTGTAATTAATATACCTCTTTATATAAAATTATTACGATGAACAAGATTCAAATTCTCATTAACGTTGTTCTTGCGGCTGGCGTAGTCGCGTTGTTTGTTCTATTCTTCCAATCGAAACCTGCCTGTGGCACGGCGGAAAATGCCGCTCCTGTTGCTGTGGAAGGGCAGTTGCCTGTTGCGTATTTGAATTTAGACTCTGTGCTGCTGAACTACACTTTCGCTATTGAGGCGAGCGACCGTTTGATGTCCAAGCAAGAGGATGCGCGTTTGAAACTGAACACCCGTGCCCGCACGTTGCAGAACGAGATGGCTGATTTTCAGCGTAAGTTGGAGAATGGGGCGTTTATGAGCCGTGAACGTGCCGAGCAGAAGCAGCAGGAATTGCTTCGTAAGCAGCAGGATTTGCAAGATCTGGAAGCCAAACTGACCAATGAAATCATGCAGGAGAACCAGCAGTTGAATATGCAGTTGGCAGATACCTTGAATGCCTTTTTGACGTTGTTCAATGCGGAGGGTCGCTACCAGATTATTTTTGCCAATACAGGCAAGGATAATATCCTGCAAGCCGCTGATGCATATGACATCACAACGGAGGTGGTGGATGCGTTGAATGCTCGCTATAAGAAATAATGCAACGGTTTAGAATGGTATGTGTTGTGTGCGCTGTCTGGCTATGTCAGGCGGCGCACACTCAGTCTATGCCCGTTTCCATGGACTATACCGAGGTCTATGATTTTGTGGACGAACTGCTTATGGACGGCTATGTGTGCCACCAGACAGCGGTGCGTCCTTATACGCGTACGCAGATTGCAGCCATGCTTGTTGAGGCGCAGGCGTCGGATAGTTTGATGGATAAGCGGCAGCGCAAGGCGTTGGCGTACTATTTGGATGTGTTCGCCTTAGAGCGTGATACGATGGTGAGCCGCTATGTGCAATATACGGATAGACGGACATTCTCGCTTTCGCTTGCCAATCCGCAGTTCTCCTATATGTCGAAGAACAAACTCTTCAAGATGAGTATAGAGCCGATATTGGGAATGGACTTGTATGGAAGCAGGAAAGGTGCGATTATCAAGCGTTGGTATGGGGCGGAAATGCGTATGGATATAGCGCACCATGTGTCGGTATGGGGTTCGTTGCGCGATGTATCTTGGAACGGGACTGCATTGCTCTCGGATACCTATTTCCCCGATGAGACCGCTAAGGTTGACGGTGCGAAACTGACGAAACCGCAGTATCTGAACAACCTGTCGGGTGTGCAGTACAAGGAAGCCACCTATGGAGGTGACTTTTCCGATTCCCGTGGGGGTATCGCGTTGTATGCGTGGTGGGGACGCATTGCTTTGGAGCGAGAGAATATCCGTTGGGGCGATTCCTACCATTGTTCCAATATCCTGTCGGGCAGAAATCCTGCAGTGCCGATGTTGTCGTTGCAACTCACGCCTTGCAAGTGGTTTCAGTTCGATTATTTCCATGCGTGGTTAGTATCGAATGTCTTGGACTCTACGCGCTACTACACCGAACACGTCTCGTCAGATACGGATGTGAAACAGTACCGCCCGCACAATAAGTTTATGGCGGCGAATATGTTCACTTTTACGCCTATAAAGTACTTGTCGTTCTCATTTGGTAATTCCATTGTGTATGCCGAGCCGAATGTGCAGGCGATTTATTTCATCCCTGTGGCATTTTATAAGTCCTTAGACCATTTGCTGACCAAGGGTACGCGTACGCAGAACCAGAATTCCCAGGCGTTTGCCTCTATCTCTGTCCGCCCGTGGGAGCATATCCAACTCTATGGCTCGTTCTTTTTGGACGAATTTAAGTTGTCGCGTTTGAAGCGTAGTTCTGCTGCCAAGAACCCTGTGTCCTATCTGGTGGGTTTCAATTGGAGCGGTTGGCCAGTGAAGGGCTTGTCGTTGCGTGGGGAGTTCATGCGCTCGTATATTGCTTGCTACACCCAGTCCATTGATGTGTTGGACTATACGAGCAATTCGTATCAGATGGGGCATTATATGGGCGACAACGCGCAGAGCATACATGTAGAGGTCGCTTACCGCCCCGTGCGAGGCTTGCGGGTGGCTTTGGCTTATACCAACGACACCAAGTACAATGCGTATGCGTATATGCGTCGGGGTATTGTAGAGGCAATTTCGCAGAAGCCTTTTGATAAGGCGGTTTATCGTAACGACGAACTGACGCTCAATGGTATATATGAGGTGCATCCCTCTATGTACTTG
>X363_Desmarests_Spiny_Pocket_Mouse__coassemble_782_pt1 | contig 15447 bp, 11 predicted proteins | sample X363_Desmarests_Spiny_Pocket_Mouse__metabat2_low_PE_030 | metagenome-assembled genome bin X363_Desmarests_Spiny_Pocket_Mouse
GTTGAACGTGTACCATTCTTAACGCCATTTTCAATGCGATTTTTTGCACTCGCTCACGCAAGGCGGCTTGCCATGCGGGTCTATTTTCTACACAAGACAGCCTTACTGCTGTGGGCAGATACGGGTATCAGCATGTACCCTACCTACCATACCATACCATACCATACCATACCATACCATACTCCTCCTAACCCAACCTTTACATATACCGATATCTTTACCTACACCTATAAAGTTCGAGTACATGGGGTAAGGAAAGGAAGGGAAAGGAAAAATATGTAAAGCGAGGTAAATATAGGAACCCTTATCTGCATACAGCCGCAAGGCTATCCCGTGCCTGCGGTGCTGCTGCCATGCGGGTCTTTTGTCTGCACAGGACAGCCTTGCGGCTGTGGGCAGATAAGGGTAACTGGGTTTGGTGTTGGGTTTGGTCTTTTGTCCTGTATTGAGTTGTCTTGCTGTACTGTACTGTATTATACTTCACTTAATCTACTCTATTTATCTTAACCTTTGGTTGAATGGAACGAATACATTCACAATACGTAGATTGTTTATAAACTACTAAATAAAGGGCTTGTGCGACCACTACGCGGTCGTATTTTTTTTTGGGGGGGACGCGCTGTTCCGTGGGTGCGACCCACGGCTACCTTAGCAACACCGCTACGCGGTTGAAGTGTGGGATGATAGGAGAACATAAGATGAATAGCGATACCCATTTTACCTACGAGTTGATGAGGAACCAGTGTTGATTGTAATGAGGGTGAGCGGGGTGTGGGAGGGGTGAGCATTGGGGAGGTAGAGAGCAGGGGGTAGGAGGTGGAGAAAGCAGTAACTAACGACTAAAAGAAAAAGATAGGCTGCCCTTGAATGCGCTACGGTTGGAGAAATTGTGGTTGTAGAAGTTGTGATTAGATGAGTTGTGGATAGATGAGTTGTGGATAGATGAGTTGTGGATAGATGAGTTGTGGATAGAGAAGAGGGAAAGGTGCAAAAATGAGCGTTTTGAGCCACAAAATGGATTTCGACAAGAGAGAATTTGGATATACGCATTTTTTTTCGTATCTTTGCGGCGTAATTGGGAGGGTGTGCCTTTTACATACCACACAACACGAAAACTGACACTCCGGATATAAAAAGTACGTATCAAAAACAACACATACCACCCTACCACGGGGGAAATGCAATTTCAGAAACAAAATCGGCTATATCCAATAAAGACGGAAAGGGCAATAAGCAGACAAAGGGATGAAGGATATGCGGAGACATAAAACAAAAAAACGATTCGTTCGATCAGTAAGAGACTAAATACCATAGAATATCATGAAAGGAATTATCTTAGCAGGAGGTAGCGCAACACGCTTATACCCATTGAGCAAGGCGATCAGCAAACAAATCATGCCCGTGTATGACAAACCCATGATTTACTATCCGCTGTCCACCCTGATGCTCGCAGGCATACGAGAAGTACTCGTCATCTCCACACCGCGCGACCTGCCGATGTTTCGCGAACTACTCGGCGACGGCAGCCGCATCGGTATGCGCATCGAATATAAGATACAGGAAGTGCCAAACGGATTGGCACAGGCTTTCGTATTGGGCAAGGAGTTTCTGAACGGCGAGCCTGGCTGTCTGATACTGGGCGACAATTTATTCTACGGACAGGGATTCAGCAAGATGCTACGTGAAGCCGTGGCGGATATAGAGAACGGAAAGGCGGGCGCATGCATATTCGGCTACGAGGTGAGCGACCCACGTGCATACGGCGTGGTGGAGTTTGACGCACAAGGAAAAGTACTGAGCCTCGAAGAGAAACCCGAAATGCCCAAGAGCCGATATGCTGTACCTGGGTTGTATTTCTACAACGACACCGTATGCCAGAAAGCAGCCGACCTTGCCCCCAGCGCACGCGGCGAATATGAGATAACCGACCTGAACAAACTCTACCTATCGGAAGGCTCACTGAACGTAAAACTGTTCGGGCGTGGCTTCGCATGGCTCGACACAGGAAACTGCGACAGCCTATTGGAAGCAGGCAACTTCATTGCTACCATACAAAACCGACAAGGTTTCTACGTGAGTTGCATAGAGGAGATAGCATGGCGCAACGGATGGATTAGCACCGAGACACTCATCGCACTCGGAAAAGAAATGAAAACCGCATACGGACGATACATAGAAGGATTAGGACTGCATCACCGCATTTGACACAATACCATCATGAAGCACACTCGCTATCAAAGCATCAAAATAGGAACGCTATGCGTGGTAGGACTCCTGCTGAACGCACTGTGCGTCAGCGCAAAAGGACAACTAACTAAATCCACAGCACCTTACACCGTGCGACATTACTCCGTGGCAGACGGACTGAGCCAACGCACCGTGATGTCGATACTGCAAGACAAGCAAGGCTATATATGGCTTGGCACATGGGACGGACTTAACCGATTTGACGGGTACAATTTTCAGGTATTCAAAGCGACAGACGATAACCAGGAAGTGTCGGTCTATAACCGCGTGGATATCATCTATGAAGATAAGGAAGAACAACTATGGTGGATGACATACGACCATCACGTCTGCATGCTCGACAAAAGCCGACAAAACGTATCTATCAAAAACGAGGAAGACATGCCTGCCGGCATGCGCGAGAAAATCGCCCAAAAGAGCGAACGCCTGCAAATAGACCACAACGGTGTGGCCTGGCAGATAGACGAGACAGAAGGTATAAGCCGCTATAAAGACGGACACTGGAAACGGTTCCGACCTGCCTTAGACAAACGCTACGCCGGGCAGTTGGGCGAAAACCTGATTGTCCTATCCGACCGCTTTGGACGCACATGGGTAAATCCGATGGGCGGCGGATGGAGTTGCTACGATGCCGAAAAAGACCTATTGGTGAACCCCTTGGAAGGCGTTCTGACCAATATGATACACACCGCCTATGTGGATAGGGACGGCATGATGTGGATAGCCACATACGACGGCGGAGTGGACTGCGTGAACATGTCTCCACGACCCTACCAACTGCACGACATGCGCAAGGCAAACGACGAACTCGGCGAGGTGCGCGCATTCATTCCCCTGAAAGACGGCAACGTGCAGAAAATAGTGAAACAACAGCACCGGGTGTATTGCGGCTTGGACGGGCAACACGGACGTCTATACGGGACAAAAGGTATGGGACTGTTCTTCGCCAACGGACGTAAGATACCCACGACACACCTCAGCATATACGACGTGGTGGAAAGCCCCGAAGGCACACTCTATGTGGCAACATACGGAGACGGCGTGAACATCCTGCCGTACGATGCTGGCACACAGACATACGACGCCCCAACCGTAGTAGGCGAGGGTATGAATGTACGCACCCTGCTGCTCACAGACAGCATTCTATGGTGCGGCACGACAAAAGGATTGCTACGCGTGGCATTGCACGACAACAGCGTCCGACTACTCCCCTGCTACGACGTGCGCGCACTATACGCAAACAACAACAAACTGTGGGTAGGCACGTTTGGCGGAGGTCTGCACACATTAGACCTATCCTCCAACAGCGCGACACTACAACGCGTGAACGCTACGGAAAGCATCGTAATGAGTATGACAGGCGATGAGGAACACATCTGGTTCTGCTCCGAAACAGATATTATACAAATGCACTGCGCTACCGAGAAATGCACCTATTTCAACGCATTGGACGGCTATGCCAATACATGGTTTACCGAAGCAAAAGCCACACGACAAGCAGACGGCACCGTACTATTCGGATACACTAACGGCTACTGCTCGTTTGATCCGCAACAGATAGCACCCACGCTATCCGTGCCTCCCATACAAATCATAGGCTGCAACGCAAACGGGAAGCAACTGAACCTCACACAGCCCATAACCATACAAGACAACAGCGACCTCACCGTGCAATATGCCGCGCTGGAATATGTCAATGCCGAAAACATCGCCTATTCCTACAAAATGGAAGGCCTGCAAAACAACTGGTCGGATATATACAACAGCCGACAGTTGATATTCAGCAACCTGCATGCAGGTAACTACACGCTCCGCGTACGCTCGACCAACCGAGACGGCATAGCCGTATCGAACGAAATTGCATTGCCTATACACGTAGTGCCATCGGCATGGCGAAGCTGGTGGGCAATCTGTCTGTACATAATAGGCATCATTATCATCATCTGCATCATAGTCTATGCGGCATGGAGTTATCAACTGCTGCAACAAAAAATCGAATTAGAACAACGGGTGACAGATATCAAACTGCGCTTCTTCACCAATATCAGCCACGAACTACGTACCCCTCTGACATTGATAATAGGTCCCGTGACAAACATCCTGCACACCGAACGACTCACAAACGGCGTGCGCAGCCAGTTGGAAATCGTACTGAGCAACAGCGAACGCATGCTACGCATGGTGAACCAACTATTAGACTTCCGGAAGATACAAAACAACAAGATGCGCCTGAAAGTGCAGAAAAGTCTGCTGAGCGAGATAGCAGAAAACACCTGCGCGAACTTCAAAAAAGAAGCCTATGACAAACATATCCATTTCAACGTGGTGAACAATGCCAAAGAAGGCATCGTGTGGGTGGATAGACACAGAGTGGACACCATATTATTCAACCTGCTGAGCAACGCCTTTAAGTTCACCCCCGCAGGGAAAAGCATCACCGTGACCGTGGATGAGAAACCGGGCTACGTATTGATGCGCGTGAAAGACGAAGGCATTGGTATCCCCATGGAGAAACGAAATATGCTATTCGAACGGTTCTCCAGCAACAACGAATTGAGCAACCAGAACAACAGCATAGGGACAGGCATTGGCATGAACCTGATAAAAGAACTGGTAGACCTGCATCACGGATACATCGAAGTGGAAAGCGAGGTAGGGAAAGGCTCTACATTCACCGTGCTATTCCACACAGGCACAGAGCATTTCGGACGCGAAGTGGACATCATAGTGGACGACAGCAGCACCGCAGTGCCCGATGCCCCCAAAGAAATTTTAGAAACGAAACTCGCTGAGATAGAAGAGCAAGACAAACGGAGAATGGTACTCGTGGTGGACGACAACGAAGATATGCGCACCTTCCTGAGCAACATACTCGGCAGCGAATATCGCGTAAAGACAGCACGGGACGGCATGGAAGCCATAGAAGAAATAGAGCGCGAGATACCCGACGTGGTGGTGACAGACCTGATGATGCCCAACATGGACGGATTAGACCTGACAAAACATCTCAAACAGTCTGCCGACCTCAACCATGTGCCTATCGTGCTACTCAGCGCAAAATCCGCCATAGAGAGCCGACTGCAAGCCATGCAAGAAGGTGCAGACGACTACGTGACAAAACCGTTTGAACCTTCCTACCTGCGCGCACGCATCAAAAACCTGATAAAGCAACGGCAGATATTGGAGGCAAGTTATCGCCAACGCCTAATGCGACTGGAACCACAAAAGACAGACAGCGACCTAAAAGGCGATTCGTTCCTGGCTAAGTTATTAGACATCATGGATAAACAAATGGATAACAACACGCTGACAGTAGATGAACTGGTGGAAGATATGGGCATGGGACGCACCGTATTCTTCAACAAACTGAAAAGTCTGACGGGGCTCAGCCCCGTAGAGTTCATCCGCGAGATGCGTATCAAACGTGCGGCGCAACTATTGGAACAGAAACAATACAACATCACGGAAGTGACCTATATGGTGGGCATGAACGACTCACGCTACTTCGCAAAATGCTTCAAAGCCACCTACGGCATGACACCCTCGGAATATCGGAAACAGAAAATCGGGGAGCAAGAGGAGAACAAAAACTAAACCACTACAACAAAATAGCACGTGAACAGGACAGGGTGCATACAGCCGTCATTCGAAATGCATATAAACACAAAACAAACCATATACACGCTACTGGTATGCTTTTTGCTGATAGGTTGCGGAGGGAGAGGACCACAACGACCGAGTCAGCGTAGCGGTAGCGTAAAAACAGAAGACAGCACTGTCATCGCCATGGTGGAACTCAACCAACGATTGGCAATGGCTGCCGACGATGCCGTGTTGCGCTACGTGAGCGAAAAAGAAGACATTACGCATTTCGCACAAATGCCTTTCAGCAACGCGTGGGTACGCATCATAGACAAAGGAGATGAGACCAGAGAAACGCCAAAGAAAGACGAGGTATGGACAATACACATAAAAACGTACTCGTTAGAAGGAAAGATGCTCATAGACTCGGAACAGGCATATCGCATAGGACGAAACGAACTGCCTATGTGTGTGGAACTGATCATTACCGAATGGCATCACGGAACAAAAGCCATTATGGTGGCACCGTGGTACGCAGCATACGGCATGCTCGGCACGGCAGAGATAGGAGCCTACGAAAATGTATTATTGGAAATAACTGTACGATAAATGAAAAAGATAGTATTTGGATGGATGTGCATATGCGGACTACTCGCATTAACCGGTTGCGAACAGCAAAGTTACTCCACAAAACGTAAACAAGAAAACAAACTGATACAAAACTACCTCAACCGAATGGGTATCAATGTATTGGAGACAATGCCCGCAGATGACTACGTATGGAAGGAGAACGACTACTACCGCGTGGCCGGCTACGACGACCTATACTTTCACTTAGTGAAACGCGGCGACTCCATACGCATAGGTAACAACGGAGACACGATACACATTGACAAGGTGAGCGGAGGAGAGACAATCGTCATACGATACAAAGAATATGAATTGACAGAAACATCAGATACAACAAGCAACTGGACCACAAATGATGCACCATTCCCTGTGGAATTCAAGTATGACGGCTACGGTGATAGGAGCACCTCCTGCGTGGGCTGGCAAGTGGCAGTGGGACTGATGAAATACCCAGAATCCTCCTGCAAAGTGATTGTACCCAGCAAGCAAGGATTCTCTGCCGCCGTACAGGACGTGAAACCATACGGGTACGACCTATATATGCGCGTGAAACCCTAACTCCCGCCTCGCTCCAGAGAACGTAGGACATAAATGCGTGATAACGATATCAATTTCCGCAAGAATTAACAACCGATTTGGTTCGAAACAATACATTCAAATAAGCATTCTAATATGAGTTTGGTAAAAAGTATTTCAGGAATCCGCGGCACAATAGGTGGTCGCGTGGGGGATGGATTAAACCCAGTGGACATCGTGCGTTTTACCGCTGCCTACGCCACACAAAGACGTGCAGCGCTACCCAATAACAACAAAATCGTGGTGGGACGTGACGCCCGTATCTCGGGCGAGATGGTATATCAGATAGTGAGCGGAACACTGATGGGCATGGGATACGACGTGGTGAACATCGGATTAGCAAGCACGCCAACAACGGAACTTGCGGTGGTAGGCGAATGTGCTGCGGGCGGCATCATACTGACTGCTTCGCACAATCCGAAGCAATGGAATGCTTTGAAACTGCTGAACGAGAAAGGAGAATTTCTGAATGATGCAGAAGGAAAAGGCGTACTGGCTATTGCAGAAAAGGAAGATTTCTGTTTTGCAGAAGTGGATGCGTTGGGACATATCACAGCAAAAGACTATCTGCCCTATCACATTGAAAACGTGCTGAATTTAGCATTAGTGGACAAAGAGGCTATCGCTGCGAAGAACTTTACCGTAGCCATAGACTGTGTAAATTCGGTGGGCGGAGTGGCAATCCCTGCTATTCTGAAAGCCTTGGGCGTGAAGAACATCATTGAACTGAACTGCACACCGAACGGGCATTTCCCACATAACCCAGAGCCACTGCCACAGCACCTGACCGAGATAAGCGACCTGCTCAAAAGCGGCAAAGCAGATGTAGGTTTCGTGGTGGATCCCGATGTGGACAGGCTTGCCATCGTATGCGAAAACGGCGAGATGTTCGGAGAAGAGTACACCCTTGTAAGCGTGGCAGACTACGTACTGAGCCACACGCCTGGCAACACAGTGAGCAATATGTCGTCCACACGCGCACTGAGCGATGTGACACGTATGCACGGCGGCTCGTACAGCGCGTCGGCTGTGGGCGAAGTGAACGTAGTGGCAGAGATGAAAGCGACGGATGCCGTGATAGGCGGAGAAGGCAACGGCGGCGTGATATACCCCGCAAGCCACAGCGGGCGCGACGCATTGGTAGGTATCGCCCTTTTCCTCAGCCATCTGGCACACAAAGGATGCAGCGTGAGCGAACTACGCAAGACCTATCCGAACTACTTCATCTCGAAAAACCGAATAGACCTTACCGCCGACATCAACGTGGACAAGATATTGGCAAAAGTGAAGGAACTATACAAGGACGAGAAAGTGAACGACAAAGACGGGGTGAAGATTGACTTTGCAGAAGGCTGGGTACATCTACGCAAGAGCAACACCGAACCCATCATTCGCGTGTACTCGGAGGCAAGTAGCATGGAAGAAGCCGATAGGTTGGCAGGCAAAGTGATAGACGTGGTGAGATCGCTATAAGCAACGAACGGCTTAAACGAGAAAAAACTTTATACACACGAAGGCACTGCAATAGCAAAGGTTTGCACGATAGCGATACCCTTATAAGTAAGGAAGACTTTTGCGATAGCGGAGAGCGGGAACAAAATATGGTAAAGCGTGGGGCTATTATACCACCCTGACAAGGAGGAAAATGGCATCACGGTGATTAAGCGAGGACAATACATTCAGCATGGAAATCGTACTAACAAATGACGACGGTTGGGGTACCAAAGGTATCCTGACCTTAGCCTTGGAAATGAGCAAGATAGGGCACGTGACCGTGGTGGCACCAGACAGCGCACGAAGCGGGCATGGCGCGTGCATAAGCGTAGCGAAAGAACTGCGACTGCACAAAGTCCGCAAAGAGGAGATTGCTATGGCTTTTGCAGGACTGTTTGAAGAGATGGGCATTGCGGAAGCACAGCAGCATGAGGTATTGGGCAAGGTGGAAGCCTACACCTCGAACGGCACACCCGCTGACTGCGTGAAATTAGCATTGGAAATCCTATTTGCAGGAAAGACAGTAGATCTATTGGTGAGCGGTGTCAATCATGGCAATAACTGCTCCGTGAACCTGGTCTATTCAGGCACTATGGGAGCCTGTTTCGTAGGAACGGAACACCGAGTGCCTGCCATAGGATTCTCCTTGGACGACCACAGTATGGATGCCGACTTCCGATCAATGGCAAAGTATATCGTACCCATCACTGAGATGCTACTCAAACGCGGTTTTAACCGCTCAGAATGTATCAACGTGAATGCACCCGTAGGCGAGATACAAGGGCTGAAATGGACACGACAATGCGCCGGGCACTGGGAGAAAGAGTTTATCATCCATACGGACGAAACAGGCGAACCATTCTACACCATGACAGGGCAATACGTGAACGAAGAACCCACAGCAGAAGATACAGACATATGGGCCGTAGAGCATGGCTACATCAGCATACAAGCCGTCAGCATAGACATGACAAGCCCACGCGGTGCTGAATAGGCACCAAAGCATAACAAGCCGAACAACTGATTTGGGTGTAATATGGAGCGATTCGACAAATACTGGATAGGGATAGTGGTGGGACTCCTGTTGCCCGCACTATTCGGTTTGGTCTATATTGACGTGATGAACCTATGGTATCCACTGAAAATGTTCTCCTTCAAGGCAGGGGGTGTGCTCAGCAAACTGCTTCTGGTGAGTGTATTTCCTGACCTGGCAGTGATATTCCTGTTTTATACCACCGAGAGTTGGAAACTAAGCAAAGGAGTACTCATCGGTGCATTCCCCTACCTCTTAGCCAGTATTATTGTATCCCTATGAGATATTTCATTATAGCAGGTGAAGCCTCAGGCGACCTACATGCAGCAAGGTTGATGGCGGAAATACAGCGGCGCGACAACGCCGCTTCTTTTGTAGGATTAGGTGGCGACAAGATGCGCTACGCCGGATGTCGGATATTGGTGGACTATCGGGAAATGGCATATATGGGTATCGTAGCCGTACTGAAAAACCTACGGAAAGTACACCGCAACCTATGCACCGCAAAAGCAGGGCTATTGAACACATGCCCCGATGTGTTGATATTGGTGGACTATCCTTCGTTCAACCTCAAAATTGCCGCATACTGTCGTAAGCACCTGCCTCACACGAAAATATACTATTACATTCCACCAAAAGTATGGGCATGGAAGACATGGCGGATACACAAGATAGCACGCTTGTGCGACGAGGTATTAGGGATATTTCCCTTTGAGCCTGCGTTCTACAAACAATACGGCTACGACTGCCAGTATGTAGGCAATCCTACCCAAGAGGAAATACAGCAATGGCGGCAAGAACACAGAGAGGCGGGTGCGGACACAAAGCGGTATATTATAGCCATACTGCCTGGCTCGCGCAAAGGGGAGATAAGCCGCTGCCTGCCCGTAATGATATCCGCAGCAGAGGAGGCAAAGGTACATGCAGACAACAAGATGGAGATAGTAGTGGCAGGCGCGCCTGGGATAGAGGATACGTTCTACGCTCCTTATCTACAACAGTCAAATTCTGCTATACGCCTTACCCGGGAGACGTACAAGACGGTTGCACAGGCGTATGTGGCTATCGTGAACTCAGGAACTGCCACCTTGGAAACCGCCCTATTAGGCTGCCCGCAAGTGGCAGTATATCATATCGCATGCAGCAAGCACCTGATGTGGCTCAAACCCTATATATTCAAGATACCCTACTTCACATTGGTCAATCTGATAGACGGCAGCGAGGTGATACGCGAATTAGTGGGCGGCTACTTCACACAGGACGCTGTGCGCGAAGCACTCCTGCGCCTGATGAACGACAACGCATATCGGCAACAGATGCAAGCAGGATACCAACGCATACGGGAGCGATTGGGAACAACACCTGCTGCTGTATGCGCTGCCGAAAGGATATGCAAACACCATAATAAGACGGTCTAAGCCTTGCGTTTAGACCGTCTTTATTATATAAATATATGCCCAGATAAACCGTTTCCCGCTATATTCAAATATCCCACGAAACAAATCAATGTGTCTCGTGGGATAATTATCTACAAACAGACCGTAAGGGCTATTGCTTTTGGAGTATCAGATCTATACCAAACTCAGGATTGTATGCCTTCAACTGAATCTTGTCTGCCGACAATACCTCAAAGAGAAGGGCGGTTTGACCAAGACCCTCAACAGGCTCCAACGGTGCAGCGGGCGTCTTTTTCAAAAGACGGCGGAGCGGAGACACTCTTTCGTAGCCATCAGGTTCTTCTTCTGAGAAAACAAGTGCACCAACACCTGCAACGGGACTGTAATAGTACGCATCAAACGTCTCTGCATCTGACATAGTTGCACCTGTGGGATCGGTAACCGTCATCGTAGCAGACTGCTTTGTGAGCACCAAGGCAATATCTACCCCGCCCATAGTATAGGATAGTTTCCACTCTCCGTCCAAAGAGAAATCCTTGGCAGCCTGCTGGGCTTTGGCAGGCTGTTTCTTCAGCACTATACTACTCGGCTCGCCTTCTGCCGTACAGGTCATCTCATCTCCTGCAATGGTGAAACGTATCTCAACAGACCCAGGCAGGTCGTCCTCACTGTCGTAGATATGTCCTGACGTGGTGTTTTGCTTTCCTGTGGTCGCATCGACATCATAACACAGTCGGCTCACCTCACCTGTCTCAGACCATGAGTCATCATACTCCAACTCCTTGTGCGTGAGAATGGCTGGTACGTCTTTATAATGGTTGGAAGGACACACCAGCATTCCCATATCCATTTGTGCGCTGTACCAGTATCCCTCGGCAGGGAAAGTAGTGGTTTCCGTCTTGGGCTCACAAGACACTAAGCATACCAAAGCGGTTAACGCCAAGGCTGCAAGAGAAAATACCTTTTTCATGATAATGATATTGTTGATTATAAAACAAAAGGAAGAGATACCGCTTCTGCCCGTATCTACTTCCCTATACTTGTCAGTCCACCTCGCTGACGCTCGGTGGAAACTCTTTGTACCTCCCGTGGACGGGAGGACTTCCACCTCGCTGACGCTCGGTGGGAGTTCCTGCGTTACCGCGGATGATGGTGACCCCGCTGGGACTCAAACCCAGGACCTTCAGAACCGGAATCTGACGCTCTATTCAACTAAGCTACGGAGCCTTATAATAACACTTTCTCGCTTTCTCTTTACTACGTTTTATACTTTCCTACCTTGGACTTATCCTCTTCCGCTCTATTGTGTACCTTCCTCAATCCCTTCTGCCGACAAGGATAAGGATATAGTATATCAAGGTGGCCAGAGAGGACAATGCGGCTACCACATAGGTGTAGGCAGCGGAACGCAGCGCACTGGTAGCCATAGGTGTGGTCTCACGATCCGTGATACCCGATTCCTCCAACCAATGGATTGCCCGCTGGCTGGCATTGATCTCCACAGGCAGCGTAACGAAGGAAAAGATGGTGGTCAGCGCAAACAAACAAATACCAAAGACAAGCAGACCCGGAAAGACATTCACAAAGAACATACCTGCCAAAAGCACCCACATCACCCACTTGCTGGCAAAACTGACCGCAGGTACCAATGCCGAACGCATCTGCAAAGGCGCATACGCCGTAGCGTGCTGCAAGGCATGCCCGCACTCGTGGGCTGCCACTGCCGCTGCCGCAACAGACGCATGGTTGTACACCGCCTCGGACAAGTTGACAGTCTTGTCCGTCGGATTATAGTGGTCGGTCAGTTTGCCCGGTATGCAGGTGACCTGCACGTCCGTGATACCATTGTCGCGAAGCATCTTCTCTGCCACCTGACGACCGGTCAAAGGCAAAGGGACTGCCGAATAGCGTTTGAACTTGCTCTGCAAAGATGCGGACACCACCCAAGAGAGCAGCGCAATACCGATAAACAGTATCCAATAGAGATTATATGGGTTGATTGCTGGTTCCATAACTGACATAATTTGACGTCATACATTGACTACAAAAAGCGTGCCAATCAGATGTCTTTGATATATGCTCTGCGGCGTTTATGCAATTGATGGTCGAACTGCGTCCAGTTGGCTTGGTTCTTCCAGTTGCTTTCGAGAATAGAAGTGGTCTCTGCGTACTTGACACCATACTTGTTCATATAGGGTATCTGATCCACAAAGAACAGCGCATTGATACCCTTGTCCTGATAGTCGGGGCGTACCGCTATCAGCAACAGGTCGAACACGTCCATCCGCTTTGCTTTCAATGCCTTCAAGATATGGTACCAGCCCATTGGGAAGAGGTGTCCACCGCACTTACGGAGCGCATCCGTAATGTCGGGCATACCCACGCCTACACCCACTATTTCGTCTTTCTCGTTGACCACCAACGTAACAAAATCGAAATTGATAGCAGGGAAATACATATCGCGGTAGTATTCCTTCTGCTTCTGCGTCATAGGCTGGAAATTGTACAACTTCTGGTAGGCTGCATCTATGACATCCATATACTCAGTGCCATACTTGCGCACCAACTCCTTGGCACTCTGTACCTTATCCACCCGTACATGGGTACGCTCCATCACGATATTCGCAATACGCTGCAGACGCGCAGGCACCTCCTTGGGCGGGAACACACGGAACTCTATCCAATCTGCATCCTTGATAAGACCGTATGCCTCCATATGGCGCACATAGTAAGGATAGTTGTACAAAGACGCCATAGGCGCAAGGTATTCATAGCCCTCGATAAGCAGCCCTTCGTGGTCGAAATCCGTAAATCCCAAGGGCCCGTTCAGACGCTCCATACCGCGCGCCTTTCCCCACTCCACTACCTTATCCAGCAGCGCACGGCTCACCTCCAAATCGTCCACAAAATCCATCCAGCCGAAACGAACATGCTTGCAATTCCATTTCTCGTTGGCTCTATGGTTGATAATCGCCGCGATACGCCCCACAGGCCTGCCGTCTCTATACGCCATAAACAACTGTTTCTCACAGACTTGCAACGCGGGATTCTTCGCATCATCAAAGGTATTCAACTCGTCGAAGAACAAAGGCGGGCAATAGTATGGGCAAGGCTTGTATAAGGTATTGGCAAATTCTATAAACTGCTTCAACGCGCGTTTGGTATTGACCTCTCGAATTTCTAACATATTTTAGGATTCTTCACAAATAAACAAATGCGAGTGCAAAGATAGTAAATAAATTTCAATTGCACAAATTCATTGTCCGTTTTTCGCAAGAAATAGTCCGTTTTTTATAAAAAAATGTCATTTAAGCGTGATGTAGATGTGGCTATACGGGCAATCTGCCACTAAATACAAATGGGTTTCTTCCAACCGCGCGTCTCCGCCCCAATAGGACAGGCAGAGGTTGCCGTATGGGGGGAATGAAGCAAGACAGGGCATTAGGGGAGAGGTTGAAATTTATGTTATTTTAACAATTCCATAGGAAAGTTGCTGCATAAAAACGGCTTTTTGACCGCATTTTTACCATTTTTTGTTGCGATAATGTTCCGCTTATGTTGCGGCTATGTTGCGGCTATGTTGCGGGTATGTTCCGATAAAGACAGTCAATTGACAGTCGATGGACACAGAGAGGGCTACTATATAAAATTATGTTAATTTTTAAGAGAAAGGAAAAGGGATATAAAGGGACGGGGAGGAAGGGCTTTTAGAAGGCTCGGGAGGGACGATATTACAAGGGAGAACACGCAGCGGAGCAGAAAACAAGACCGTCTTACGACTGTGGCAGACGCATACAGAGAACAGTGGGGTAACGATGCACACAACAATGCTTCATACGCTCGACCTATCAGCACACTCCTTAAACAAAAACACCCCTACAAAAGCGAGGTATTAGGAGGTGTTTTGACGGAAAAACCAATCACAAATCAATCGTAAGGGCATTTACAGGCGTTTTTAAGCGGTTTGCACAAAAATATGTGTCCCCCTATTGCATATATCGTTTTTTTTTCGTACCTTTGCACAAGATTTTGAGCATACAGGCATTGATACGCATCAGGCGTGTACGGTGCTGTTTTTTGACTATGGCAGCGACTATGGAGAGGGATGTGTGTGTATGTAGGTATATATGCGATGACTGCGAGGAGAGAATAGAGAGAAGGAGATTGTGTGGGAGAGTGTATGGAGGTGTGTAGTGAAACGAGCGTGTGGAGAGAGGGCGTATGAGTGTATGGAGGTATGTATATGAGATGAGTGTAAGGAGAGAGACGAAGAGAGGGGAGTTGGGTATGTGAGGCAGATAGAGAAGCATTGGGAAATGGCAAACAGGATAATAAAACAGCACAGCATCCTGGAACGCATTAGGCAAGCAACTTATACGAATAGACCGCTTAATACAATGAATAACAATACAGTACGAGAACTGGCTGCATAACACAGGAAATCACGGCATTGCGCAGAAACGGATTGCATAGCACAGGAAACAATAG
>X363_Desmarests_Spiny_Pocket_Mouse__coassemble_801_pt1 | contig 15255 bp, 13 predicted proteins | sample X363_Desmarests_Spiny_Pocket_Mouse__metabat2_low_PE_030 | metagenome-assembled genome bin X363_Desmarests_Spiny_Pocket_Mouse
CGTGTGAGGCAATTTTCTTCCCCATAGTGAGACAGTTTAGACGACCGTTTAAACTATCTCACCACGTAGCAAAATATGCACACAGACAGGACGCAACAGACACAATAAGAACACATACAGACTGGCTGTCTTACACACAGAAACAGTATACCTAAAATGCGACATACTGGTCAAAAAAAAAACACTGTTATTCTATCCATTGCAGACACAAAACACTTACACGACAAATAGGGATACACTGCCAAGCGAATAGGAGAGGACTGCACCCAAGACGGTAGAATGAGAAAAAACGGATAACAACAATGAGGTAATACAACCAGCCCGTACACACAAAAAAACAACGCAAAACGAAACCATTTATCCAATACAATATATTCACTTTTTAACGTTCAACACATTATGAAAAGAATTCTTTCTATTGCCCTGTCGCTATTCCTATTGGCTGCGCCAAGTATGGTAGATGCACAGTCAGCGTACAGCAAACGATTGGAGAAACAACGTAAAAAAGAGTACAAAGCCAAAATCAAAACCCTCGAAAAAGGAGGATGGCAGGTATTCGGCTCGTCGCACACCATGGAAGTGGCGCTATTAGAGCACTACGACAAGTTATGCGTAGAAGGCGTGTATGAATTGAGCGGCTACGCTACATCCAGCCAAAAGAACATCGGTTCTGCCAAACTGCTGCAAGACGCAACCGAGAAATACGCCTCGCTGCAAGGGCAGACCATGCGTGGACGTACCGTGACAGAACACGGCTCGGAAATGACCGAAGATGACATCATCGAATTAGACAACTTCCTGCAAGGCTTCGATGCAAAAGTGCAAGCAGAAATCAAAGGCGAGTTGAAACCCAGTTATATGATTTATCGCAAGTCCACGACAGCCAACGGCAAACCCTGCTATGAGTTTGAAGGCTACTTCATTGTGAACGAGGAGGCAGCACACAGAGCACGCGTGAAAGCCATGGAAGCCATGATGAAAGAACAAGCCGCCATGCACAAACTGTCGGAAAAGACCGCAAAATGGATTCAAGAGGCATTTGAAGAGGACGACAACCAAGCAGCAGAATGAGGCGACTAACGGCTATATGCGCTACTATCCTACTCTCGCTTCTCGCTTTTGCGCGTAGCGAGAGCGTAGTGGAACGCTCGGCACGCAAGATGCCCGACTGGGTGTATAGCATGGAACAAGGCTATATCATCACCACCGCAGAGGGCAAGACCATGGCAGAGGCACGCGACAACGCGATGCTACGCGTGAAGGAACGCATCATCACATCCATCGCCGAACAGATAGCCAGCGAGACACACCAGACCATTTCCGAAACGGTAACGGACAGCGACATAGCATCGCGAGACACCTACACAAAACGTATCCGCACATCGAGCGCGAATATCCCCTTTCTGAAAGACATATCCGAGGCATACGTGAAGGATTACTACTGGGAGAAAGTGCGGACAAAAAGCGGAGAATTCTACTACCGCTACAACCTGAAATACCCATTCTCCACCGTACAGATACGACGTGCCGTACGGGAATTTCAAGAGCAGGAAGACGCCCTGAACCAGCGGGTACAATACTTTGACACGATAGACTTCGCCCACCTGCGTAGCATAGAAGAGATGCTTGGCACGATAGAAGAACTGCGCGCGTTGCAACAGACCCTCGACAAGGAAGACACACGCCAGAACAGGTGCCGCGCCATAGCCAGCAAACACAACCAAATGCTCCAGAACATACAGTTGCGCTTTGACGAGGTATCGCGCACACGATGCACATACCATCTATGCTATGGCAAGCATCCTATCACATACGCCAAAAGACCGAAGATAGAGAGCAACTGCCTGACAGAGATACAATGGCGACTCACCGACCAAGGGGGCGAGATACACTATAACCACGATGCAGGGTGCTACGAAGAGGAGAGCAACTACCTGAACGTAGGCTATACCCTCAACGGACAGAAAGTGCAGGCAAAGACCTATATACACTAACCATCAACCACGACACCACCATGTATTGTCCAGAATGCGGAAACCGCTTGGCAGACGGAGAACTGTTCTGTTCCGAATGCGGTACAAAAGTCGTCTTTGAACCAGAGGCGGAGAGCATTTCGTTTGCAGCAGCGGCAGCCAACGTAGCGAACGAGACCACGGAATACACCGCGCCAAGCCCCTGCCAAGAAGAGGAAGACGACTGCGGCGTGCCCATATGCGTGCGCGGGTTCATACTGACTAACGCCGCGTTGCTATCCAAACGCTTGGGCGTGTCGAAAGAAGGACTCGTCAGCCTGCTGCAAGCCTATATAAAAGGTATGCGGCAACTTGGAGTGCGCTACCTGCTCCTGGACGCAAGCGACTACACCTACGCCAAGAAACCGCTGATTGGCAAACCCAAGCACGTGTCGTTAGGCGAGCATGCGGCATGGTATGAATATGCGGACATACTGAAAGACCAGCACGATGCCGAGGTGCGGGCGAAAGCCGACGAGAGCGAGTATGTATTCATCATAGGCGGTGAGATGGACGTACCTATGCCACGCCTACGGCATTTCTTCCAAAACAGCCACGACAAGACCTTCGACACCGACCTGCTCTACGCCTACCCCTACGGCAAGGAGATGGAAGAGAAACTGCTCAACCAAGAACTATTCAAATACGATGCCCTGTTCTATGTGGGGCGCCTGCCGATAGCCAAAGACGGCAACATAGACGACCTGACGGGCTATCTGCAACAGGTATTGGACAACCGCTGTGCCGTGCCGCAACAGATGGCGTACGCGCAATGCGACCCCCACTGGCAGAAGGTGACCGCTGCTATCACAAAAGAGATAGCCGAGTGCGGGTTGTTCCCCTCCTACACACAGCCTATCCCACGCGAGGTGATGACACCGAGCAAGATATTCCTGACGCCCGCCGTGGTCTGCGACGATGACGACACACACCCCCTATTCAACCCCAACGCCACATACTATTTCTTCAATATGCACGGCGGCGCAGGGAAGAGCGACTATGGGTTCTATGGCGCAGATATGAACAATCGGGGGATGTATCAAGGCATGTCGCCCACGCTGATTCAGCAAGCCCAACAGCCCAACCTATTCTTCACGCAAGCCTGCTATGGCGGGCGGTTTGTAGGCTACCGCAAGCACGAGAGTACGGTGCTGACCGCCCTCGCGGCAAACACCCTCGCCTACGTGGGTTCGTCGCGCGTGGCATACGGTGCGGTGGACAGCAATTCGCAGCAGGTGGCACTGAGTTCGTCAGACGTATTGGCGCAGGTATATAACCACTGCATCTTAGCGGGCTGTACCGCAGGGGCATCTTTGTTTCAAGCACGGATAGCCACCTTCAAACGCCGCCCTGGCGACCTTGTGCATGCCCTGACCATCGCAGAGTTCAACCTCTATGGCGAGCCCTTGGTACATATCGCGGCAGCAGACAAGCACGTGGCATACTCGGGCGACAAGCATGCCGTATTGGCTCAAGACGCGCAGGTTGCCCCTTTGCACGAAGAAGTGCTGATGGACAAGAGTGCGGGCGCACAGAGTCTGCTCAGCCAGGTGCGGCAAGCGGTGGACAGAAACATCATGGCTATCTCGTCGGCTATCGCCAAAAGCCTATATGCACAGTACGGTATGGAGGCGCGCGAACCGCTGATAGTGAGCCGCTACGCCTACGCCGACGGGCATAAAGAACTGCGTTTCGTCTATCCGCCGACCGACGCAGGAGCGATGCAAAGCGAGATGCACGTGCAGACCAACGAGCAGGGTGAGATACTGCAAGTGAGTGCCACAAAATGAACCCTACCACCAACGTAACCCTAAACAGATAATAGATATGAACTGTCCGAAATGTAACAAGCCCCTCAAAGAAGGCGCGAAATTCTGTGTCTATTGCGGCGAGCGCGTGGCAACTCCCACAGCCACACCAGCCGCCAATCCGCCTCAACCCACCGACACGACCCCATCGAATGCGGAAGAAGGCGACAAGCGCACCCAGCAGGTGGGCGACCTTGTGCAGGATGCGGGCAGGCATATCTATTGGGAAGTGCAGACAGGGCAAGTGGCACGCGTGGTGCATGCGACAGACCTTGCGAAATTCAAGGACGTGCGCGGCGTGGTGATCTCCGAAGGGACGACCGCCTATATCCGCGCCAACGGACGCACGGTATGCACGTTAAGCGGAGGCTCGTACGACTTCAAGACCAAAGGCTCTGAAAAGGAGGAGAACCCTATCAAACGCGCGTGGGGAGTCGTTACAAGCCTGTTCCGCGCCAAACCTGACCCCGACAGCGAAGAAGGGAAAGCCCTCTTGGAATTAGCCAAGAAGGAATGCACGTTCAGCATCGTCATCCTGGTGGACAAAGCCTTCCCCCTCTTGGTAGGCGCGAAACAGCCGACTATGGACGACTACAAGACCTTCCGCCCGATGCGTATCCGCACCGCCCTATTAGACATAGAGATGGGCGTGAATGCGTATTTTCAGATAGCCGACAAAGAACGGTTCATCCGCCACTGGCTCACCGACCGCGACTGCCTCTGCACCACGCAGATAGTGGACGAGATAGCAGACATCGTGCGCACAAGGCTGCAAGACTGCTTGGAGAACGCGTCGTGGGAAGGCGACAGGATACCCGATGACCTGCGCCGACAGATAAAGAACGAACTGAACGAAGGGGCAGACGATGCCTATTTCGGACTGACTATCGCCCGCATCGTGGAGATAAGTGCCGTGAGCCAGGACCTCGAACGCTTCCGCCAACTGAGCCAGGAGATGTACCTGAGCGAGCGCGAACTGGACTACCTGCAACGCACCAACGACTTCAAGAACCGCCTGGCAGAGGTGCAGAATGCCCAGCAGATACACGAGGCGCGCACCAACCTCGACCTGCAAAGGGAGTTGGACGCGATAAACAAAGACAACCTGCTGCGCAAAGACGAATTGGACAAGTTCGTCCTGCTGCTCGAAAGCGAACGCCGCCTGCGCGAGGCACGCACCAAGGAGGAAGAGGATGCCGCATTGGCTGAGATACGCAAGACAGGGCTGATGCGCGAGATAGACTACAAGCGCATAGAACAAGACGCCGACTTGGAGCGCCGCCGCAAAGAAGCCGATTTCGCCTACGAGCAACAGCAACGCGAAGAAGCGATGAAAGCCGAGCAACGGCAACGCCAGTTCGAGCAGTTCATGGCGATGGAGCAAGCCGCCAACCAGCACGAGTTGGAGATGGCACGCACGCAAGGCGAGTTTGACCGCCAATGGCAGGAACGCCTGTCGCAACAGCAACAGACGCAGAACGACCAGATGATGTCGCTCCTGCACGAGATGGCAACAGGGCGACGCGCCCCCCAACCGCAACAGCCCCAACCGCCAACGACACGCCCTGCCAACGGCGGCGAGAAATTCTGCGTGGAATGCGGCGCACGCATACCCGCCAACAGCAAACACTGCCCAGAATGCGGCACGAAACAAGGAACACTATGACATACAGCGGAATCATAACCATACAGGCGGCAGAAGACGGCAGCAAGTCGGACGGACGGTATGCGCATTTCTTCCCTGACGACGGCGGCGAATACATCCTATACCGCAGCAGGCATGCTGCCATGAACGATGCCTACTTCGCACCTTTCGACGGCCAGCACGTGGCAATAGAAGGCGAGGCGGAAGACGAACTCGGCTATCTATGCGTGGCGAGCGTGCTGCCGATGCCCGAAGAGGACAAACAGGCAGACGGAACACCCGCCGATGAAGAAGAACCACAAACGGACAACGAAACGGAATAAGCAAACACTATCAAATCCCCAAAGAATATGGCTCAAACGATATGCCCCGAATGCGGCGAACCCATGGCAGCAGGCAGCCGCGTATGCGAGAACTGCCACTATGAACTCACCGATGCAGAATACAATGCGATGCACCCGACGGCAACGGTAGCGTCCCCTGCGTCTGCACCCGTTCCCAGCGGGGCAACCGCACCTCCCACGACGAAACCTACGATGCCAGCGGGAGCACCCGAGGCCGTGATGGCACACGGCAACGTGGATGTGTCGCAACACCATACAGAAGACAAATCCACCCACAACGTAGACCAGTCGCAGACAATCAACAACACCCAGCAGACCGTGACCAACACGTTTATCATTATGGGAGGTGGTGCGACAATGCCCAACAACTTAGACCCGCAGACAGCCGCGGCGCTGCAACAAGCACAGCAGCACGCTCCCCAAGCGGCAACGCAGCCTGCACCCCAGCAGAACCCCACTCCTTCGGCACAGCCCACGACGGCTGCCAACGGACAGAAAGGGATAGGGGCGATAGACAGCAGCGCAGTGCCGATACAGCCTACCAGCAGGAATGCCAAACGCTGGGGCATCCCCTTGGCGGTGGTGGCCGTGGTTGTGGTGGCGGTCGTTGCATTCTTAGTATTGCGCCCCGAGCAGGCAACAAGCCCTGCGGAGGTAGCCACAAAGACCGAGCAGGTGAGCACCCCAGCAAAGAAACAGCAGTCCGCAGGGACATCCAATACGGCTACCCGTTCCAACACCGCTGCCAAGACAGCGACATCTGCGGCGGCTACCGCAGCGGCAAGCCCCGCCCCTGCCGCCAAAGCCGCAGCCAAGCCCGCACCCGTGAACCACTACGAGGAGGGTATGCGCTACTTGGAACAAGGCAACTACGACAAAGCCATCGAGCACCTGCGCACCGCTGCCAAAGCCAACAACGGCGAAGCGGCATTTCAATTGGGCGAACTATATATGAATGGCACAGGCGTGGCAGCCAACAAGGAAGAAGCCATCCGATGGTACAAGGTTGCCGCCAAGGCAGGGCATAAAGAAGCGAAACGCAAACTCTTCTAATACCGCATAGACATGAAACGTATATGGCTCGCATGCTTATTTGCCGCGTTGGCAGTATGCCCGAGTATGGGGCAAACGGACAGCGCCGACCTGGCAGACAAAATCATCATCATTCCGCATATCGCCATCACGAGCGAGATACCCGCCCGCGCACAGGATATGATGCTCGAAAAGATGAAACAGATACTGCTACGCAACGGCGTAGTGAACACCGACGGACGCTCGCGCTTTGTGCTGACGGTGAAATCGACGGTAACGGACGAAGGCTGGACAGATACCGCCCCTGCGAAATATGCGATGGTGGTGGAGTTTACGTTCTACGTAGGCGATGTGGACGCTGGACTGCTCTTTGCCAACAAGATGCTGCGGCGCAAGGTGGCAGCAGACAGCCCCGAGGAGGCGTATCTGCAAGCCGTGAAATCGATACGCAGCAACGACCCGACCTTCAAGATGCTGATAGACAGCAGCAAGAAACGCATCATTGAGACCTTGGATGCGCGCGAGGATAAACTGCTATTGGACGGCGATAACTACAACATCAACTGGTGGTAGATGCCTATATAGGATGATAACCGGTCAGGGGTATGATGTAGCCCACTCGCCGGCAATAGATAAGTGCTATGCAAGACCTTTCGAGACCTATCAGCGTGTCAGACGCGCCTGCACTGGCTTACCACCGAGAGAAGAGCGGGCGAACTGCCGCGCACAAAAAGACAGCACGCCACCCATTCTGCCATCATTGTGCCTGCGCAACACAAACCGCCAAGAACGATACAGGAGGGAACTTGCGTTTTCGAAGAAACCAACTTAACTAAATAACTATCCAACATGAAAAAAAATCTTTTTGTTATGCTAAGCCTCGCCTTGGGCGTGCTTACCATATCTGCGCAGAACAAGATCGACGCAGAGGACTTGTCCACGTATCATCGTAGTTCATTGGTTGTGATGCCGTTTGTGCATATGCAGGACTCGTTTGCCAACGAGGTAGCAAACGCGGCTGTCAATATGCCTTTTCCCGACCGCTACGACAAACTGCAATACTTTGATAATCAAGCAGACCTATTGGTGAAAATTGACGACCACTGCGACTTCAAGCAAGCCAAGGACACTGCGTATTACCACATCTACTCGGAAGCACTGAACCGCACAAGCATTGCCAACCAAATCGTGGCTTCGTGGTTCAACTACTCGCCCGAGCGTGGTTTCAACACCGATTATATCGCAAAGAAAGGCAACTACGATGCCTCGGCGTTGGCACAGGAGATGGCTGCGGGGACTGTGCAAGGACGCGTGAATCTCGCGGACGCAAGCGACGAACTGATTGGCAAGACCTTTGTGCTTATCAACGACATGTCATATATCGACCATGCACAGCGCGCCGAAGTGGTGAACATTGTGACAGAAGGTATCAAAAGCACCAGCCAGACAGCAGCCCAAACTGCCGATGAACTGACAAAAGCCACCGAAGGCTTGGGTTTCTTGGGTAGCATCGTAGGGTTGGCAAGCAGTGCCGTCTCGTTGGGTGCTACATTCACCGAATTGGGTGCAGACCTCGTGCAGATGACCAACCAACTGCTCAACATCGAAGGTTTCGCCGTATGGGAGTGTACCTACCTGTACCAACTGGACTGGACGCCCGAGGCGCAGAACAAGTTCTACGCCGACTACTACACCGAGACCGCCGACTCTGCACGCATCGCCGCTTTCTGGGCAGACTCCACGACCTTCCGCCTGAAATACGTAGGTATGATGCCCACCGTGACCAACAACGCTACCGCATTCCACGCAGGCAAGTATGCCAAACTCTCGCAAGAAGAGCAGATAACCATCACGTGTAGCCGCACGCAAGACGATGCTATCAACAACCTCCAGACGAAATTTGAGGATTTCCGCGTCTATACCCCTATCACCGCCGTGGCAACCAACGCCAAAGGTAAGACAATCGGCTTTGTGGCACCCATCGGTATGAAAGAAGGCGTGAACAGCAAGAAAAAATACAACGTGATGCAATGCACGATGACCAAGGAAGGACGTACGGTTTATACCTTGGTAGAAGCCAACGTGAAGCCCGATGGCGCAATTTGGGACAACCGATATAGCGTAAGCGAAGAAGAAGGTGCTACGCCGAACAACGGCGTGCAGGGCACGGTATTCAAGACCAAGAAAGCCAATATATTCCCTGGTATGCTCCTCATCGAAACCGACAAGAAACAAAAATCAAAGAAATAAATGCAAACCACAAAATCGTTTATCTCAACCCTCCTAATCGGCATGGCGGCGTTTGTCGCTATGCCGATAGCAGCCCAGTCGAAGAGCGCGCAACGCAAAGCGGACACGCAAACCATGCAATGGCGATATGAACTGCAAGCCTGCATAGGGCAAGCGCCCAAAGGCACTGCCCTGATGCGCGTGTGGACCTATTCGAAAGATGTGCGCGTAGCCACCCTGCAAGCAGGCAAGAACGCCGTACACGGCATTATTTTCACGGGTATTGCGCCAACCAACGATGCCACGCGTCTGCCTGGCGTACCCGCACTGGTAGCCGACCCAGCGGTGGAGGAACAGCACGCCGAGTATTTCCGCACGTTCTTTGCAGACGGCGGGGCATACCAACGGTATGTGTCGTTTATGGCAAACGGTACACCCGACCAGGTAATCAAAATCGGACGGGAGTATAAAGTGGGCTTGATTGTTACCGTACAGACCGAAGCCCTGCGCAAGCGTTTGGAAGACGACAACATCATTCCCAAACTGGCAGATGCCGTAGGCGGAAAGATACCCACCCTGATGGTTGTCCCCTCCGACCAATGGTGTCACCAGCGCGGATACGTGACCGAAAACGGACAAGCCGACTATGCTACTGCGCTGGCAAAAGACAAGGACTTAGGACAGGTAATATCGCAGATAAACGGTATGTTTGCAGCACGCAACTTCCCGCTGAAACATTTGGAATCGTGCTTGAAGACCTTACACACACAGGCTGCCGAAGATATGTTGCTACAAAGCAAGTCGGGCTCGGACATCGCATACAGCGCGATGGACAAACTCAAGGAAACCGCCCATGCGGATATGTGGATTAGCGTGAACTGGTGGGCGGAGAGCCTCAAAGGCGGCACGCAGACGGCACTGCACTTTCAGATGCAAGCCTTAGACGCCTACAACGACACCCAAGTGGGCGAAGCCTCGGGGACAGGTAGCGCAGTGCTGAGTTCTATGGCGCAGACCTCGGTGTTGATGGAGGAAGCCATCGTGGGCTATATGGAGCCGTTTGCCTATCAACTATTGGAGTATTTCAAGGAACTGAACGAGACGGGGCGTCCTGTCCGCCTGCGCATCTTGGTGTTTGCAGATGATTTCGAGGGCGACTTGGAGTCGGAATACGACGGTATGGAACTGCAAGAAATCATCGAGAACTATGTGGCGGAGAATACAGTGAAAGGGCAATACAGCAGCCCGACAGGCACGGAAAACCAGATGCTGTTTGATGCCGTATATATCCCCTTGCAGAACGAAAAGGGCAGAGCGATAGACGCACGCACCTGGGCACGCGGTCTGCAACGTAGCCTGCAACAGCAGTATGGCATCGTATCGAAAGTGGTGTCGCGCGGATTGGGCGAAGCGACGCTCATCATAGGCGGGAAATAAAACACGTGCACATAATAATCGTGCATAACACAAGAATAGACTACCTCGTGCGGAGGTGGTCTATTCTTATGTAGGAAACAAACATAGCAAAGTCATAGACTTGATACCCACGACAGGCATAAATCATCGCTATCACCACATTTATTGAACTATATTTGGTGGTTTCAAAAAAATGGTGTAACTTTGCAGACGGAATACGATACAACATAACTTTTTCTTTTATGAATAACAAACATTTCTTTCTCGGCATAGCGAGCGTGCTATGTATGGTCGCAGCATTGAGCGGATGCGAGCAATTTGATTCTTATACGGCGGATTATATGTATAGTTGGAGCGTGGAGGGTGCATACAACAAGCCCAGCAATGCAGACAAATTGGAAGCATACCTAATCGAATTGGGCGCACCTGTGAACGGGGAAGGCAAGTTGCACCGCGCGCTGAAAAAATTCTCTGGCAACAGCGAAACAGACGCAACGGCAAACGCAAAAGCCGACTTCGAGGCGATGATGGCACGTATTGATTATCAGAAACTCAAAGACATGGGGCTGAGCATGGAGCATACATTTGCATACTCCGTGAGCGACCTGCACAACAACGTAGTGGCAGAATGGCACTACCCGAACGAGCATTCGCTGGTGGATACCAAAGTGGTAGAATCGCTACTGACGATTAAGATGCGATTTCCCAAAGACCTTGCTGCCTATTGCGATGTACAAGTGCTTCTCAATGGCGAGACAGCATATACATTCACCACAGAGGATAGCGTATTGGAAAAGACCTATCGCGTCGATACCTACCCACAAGATGCCGTATTTGCGTCACATATTGTCCTGAAAGAAGGAATCGATACGCCCGCAGACAATGAGGCTGTACGCGTGGGCTGCGCCTACACCTACCTTCTGACCAACCGCAATGCCGCAGGAGAGATTGTCAGTAGCAGTAGTGTGAGCGATGCAACGATAGAAACCCAATGGCACTATCTGACCATACCTGGCAGGAAACTGTCCGAATGGCTACAACGATATGGCAATGCAGAAATCCTGCGTTTCCATATAGATGGCAAGACTACGGAGAAAGAGAGTGTCTATTAAGATTTGACAGTATCTATGCGCGGGTGAGAGGAATGACCTGCGCATAGGTATTTTATACGCTCCTGTTTTCGACGAGTGTGTAGCCATTCAAAAAAGGTTGTGAATGCCCTATAAACAACATTCATATAGTATTTATACGGTACTCGTTAGAATAAATACATCGTTAAAACAAAGCAATAAAACATAATGTCCTATGGATTGGAACAAAAATAAGATTTTGGCTTATCTGAGACGGTTGGTTTCGCTGAACGATGCCATGGATGTGGAAGCCGCAGCCGCAAGCATCCGTGAGAATATCCATTTCCGCGGGCCGAATGTATTCATCCTCTTCTTTGCCATCATCATTGCCTCCGTCGGGCTGAACGTAAACTCCATCCCCGTGATAATCGGTGCGATGTTGATTTCGCCTCTGATGGGGCCTATCATCGGATTCGGCATGGGCTTGGGGACGAACGACACCACCTTGGTGAAAGATGCGCTGAAAAACCTGGCGGTGATGGTGCTGATCAGTATCATTGCCTCCACCCTGTATTTCCTCATCTCGCCGCTGGCTATGGACAACCCTACGGAACTGCTGGCACGCACCAACCCGACGATATACGATGTGTTCATCGCCCTATTCGGTGGTTTCGCGGGTATCATGGAGACCAGCCGCAAGGAACGGGGCACCGTGATGTCGGGTGTCGCCATCGCCACCGCCCTGATGCCTCCGCTATGTACGGTGGGCTACGGTATAGCGAGTTGGAATATGCTATACACTTTCGGCGCGTTGTATCTATTCCTTATCAACAGCATCTTGATAGCCCTTGCCACATTCGTAACGGTGAAATACCTGCACTATCCCGTAGTGGAGGAGCAGACCACCAACGCCAGACGTCGTGCGTGGTCCATCGCCATAGTGGTGGTAGTGCTGATTGTGCCGAGCGTGATTAGTGCCATATCCGTGGTGCGTGAGAACCAGTTTGCCACCCGCGCCAAATCGTTCATCGAGAAAAATAAGATGATCGGCACCAGTTACGTCTATCAGACTGCCGTACGACCTGCGCAAGGGAAGGTGGAGTTCTTCCTGGCAGGCGAAGCCTTGTCGGACGCAGACAGGACACTATTCTATGCCTCCGCCCTGCACGCGGGCTTCGACTCCACTGCCATCGTGCTGCACGAAGATGCACTGACACGCGATGACTCCGACCTACGGCAAGACCAGTTGGTGCGCGACCTGTTTGCCTCCAAAGAGGAACAGATAGCCGCCTACTACCAGGAGATCTCCGACCTGCGCGCCCAACTTGCCACCACGGAAGCCGCATTGCAGTCCGCCCAGAAGAAACCCAAACTGCCCACCGAGCAGGTGACGGGCGAGATAAAAGCGCAGTATCCGCAGGTGGCGCAGGTGGTGCTGGCAGAGGGTGAACTGGCTGTGAGCGTAGATGGGGAAGAGCATATCGAACCCGTGATGATTGTCTGCCTACACCTGCAACCCAAGAAACGCCTGCTCAATACAGAGCGCGAGAAATTAGAAGAGTGGCTGAAAGTGCGCCTACAAACAACGAACGTAGATTTGATTGTACAATAAATCCCCATCGGTCATTAGACCGTGGATGAGAGAGATTCGCATGGTGAAAGTGAAGAACCGATATAGGAGTAAAAAAAAAGAAGGATTGTCATCACGACAACCCAATCTTTACTTAACCTTAAATCTAATACCATGAAAAACACGGTGCAAAAGTAGTACTTTTTGCAGATATGTGCAAATAAAAACGCAGAAAAATATGTTATACAGCATATTTTTCTGCGTTTTGCTATATAGAATTGACAAATCGGGAGGGGAAGGGGGAGGCGCACTATGTCTCAATTTCGAGAAAGCGGGGTTTCGCTATTTCGAAGCACCCGAGTGGGCGAGGCGGCTATTCGTGGGGATGGTTGGCGGGGTGGTATTGCAGGACAGCGCGGCGAAGGTCCTGAATTTCGAGGTGGGTGTATATCTCGGTGGTGGCAAGGCTCTCGTGTCCGAGCAACTGCTGGATGATACGCAGGTCTGCACCATTTTGGAGCAGGTGGGTAGCAAAGGAATGGCGCAGGGTATGCGGGGAGATATTTTTATTTATCCCCGCCTCCGTACAGAGGCGTTTGATAATGGTGAAGACCATCGCCCGCGTGAGTTGCTTGCCACGCCGATTGACAAACGCCCAGTCGGCATGCTCGGGCGGCACGTGCCAATGCGCACGCTCGCTCATCCAGTAGGCGAACCACTCTTCTGCCACGGGCGAGATAGGCACTAAACGCTGCTTGTTGCCCTTGCCCTCAATCAGCATATAGCCATCCTTACGGTACATATTCGACAGTTTGAGTGCCACTAATTCGGACACGCGCAGACCACTGCCATACAGCATCTCGACAATCGCCCGATTGCGGTGTCCCTCGTTGGAAGACAGGTCTATCGCCGCCGTCAGACGGTCTATCTCCTCCACCGAAAGGACGACGGGCAAACGAGACTCCAGTTTGGGGCATTCCAGCAATTCCGACACATCCGAGTCTATATAATTATGGTACAGCAGGAAACGGAAAAAGGCATGTATCCCAGAGACCACCCGTGCCTGCGTCTTGGCTGGTGTGTTACCGCCAAAGTTCTGATAGACAAACGCTTGCAGGTCGGGCAGTCGCGCTTTCACGGGGTCGATACCATTGTCCTCAAAAAAGGTCAATAATTTCTGCGCATCCTGCTCATAGGATGTTATGGTATTTGTCGAATAGGCGCATTCCAAACGCAAGTAGGTACGGTATTCACGCAAAAAATCATTCATCGGCAGCGGGGAGAAAAGGCGGTTTCTCGGTGCTGTATATCAGGAATACCTTGAAAATCGGCGGCATAGATCTGCACGACAGGCTTTGCACCCTGTGCGACAGCGGGGGTATAGTAGAACGTGCCTTGCCAATACAGCAGGCGGTCGGCAGTCTGCGCCAGCACAAACCGCCCCGAGTCGAGCACCTGTATGGATGCGATGGCTCCTTCCGATATGGTCAGCAGATAGATACCCGTAGGATTGCCCTCAAAGTCCATACCAGGCAGGAAAGTATAATTATCCGCAGATGCACCCGAATAGAAATGGAGGGTATCCAAAAGCGGCGCAGAGGCTGCGAACGCACCGAGGAGGGTATGCAGGTCGGCGTCGTCTAAGAAGATGTCGCTGATATACAGGTTTGTCCCACTTCCCTGCATCTTATGGTCTTCGTTGAGCGTCAGCCCATCGGAATAGAAATCCAATGCCACGACATTACGCGGCACGAAATCGTAACACTGTCCATAGGTCTCTATGTAGCATTCGCTGAAATGGGAGACCAACGGCGGACGTGGCGTGACTGGCTTGGGCTTGCAGGCGCAAAAGCAAAGCAGGCAAGCGCATAGCACCGTAGGAAAAGCAAAAGGATGTTTCATATAGCAGGCGGGATAATCAGTATATCTCGAAATCGGAACAAAGGTAGTGTTTTTTTTCGATGTGGGCAAAAAAAGGGCGGTTTTTCTATCATACACGCACCAAAAAAGGCTTTTTTCGCATGGCACAAAGGATTTGTCGGCTCGACTGCCTGACCAACGGGTGTGCAAAATATAAAAAAAGATAACAAAACAGGCACTATGTACCGTGGAACAATCCGCCTCGAAAC
>X363_Desmarests_Spiny_Pocket_Mouse__coassemble_822_pt1 | contig 14951 bp, 12 predicted proteins | sample X363_Desmarests_Spiny_Pocket_Mouse__metabat2_low_PE_030 | metagenome-assembled genome bin X363_Desmarests_Spiny_Pocket_Mouse
GTTTTGCGATTTGGGGCTATAAGGAAAGACGTGTACCATTCTTAACGCCATTTTCAATGCGATTTTTTAGCACTCGCTCCCGCAAGGCGGCTGCCATGCGGGTCTTTCGTCTGCACAAGACAGCCTTGCGGCTGTTTGCAGATAAGGGTAAGTGTGGTAGCCTTGCTTACCCTGCTTACTGCGCTTGCTATAAGTTACTTCATAACTTAATTGTAGGGGATGCTTTTGTATAGGATACTTGTTCGACCACTACGCGGTCGTATGTGGAGGGGGATGCGCTGTTCCGTGGGTGCGACCCACGGCTACCATAGCAACACCGCTACGCGGTTGAAGAGGAGGCGGATACATAAAAAGATGGATACTGTATATTACAAGTAGAGATAGAGGAATATTGATAAGAATGGATTGGGATTGGAATGGGTTGGGATATAAGCCATGGGGCATACCATCTTTTATGGGACTATCGGAATAGGTAATGATTGCGAGGAATAAAAAACAGGGAAATACATAAAAGAAAAGGGAATGGGAATGGGAATGGGATGTAAACCATGGGGCATACCATCTTTATGAGAATTACTCGGAATAGGTAATGATTGCGAGGAATAAAAAACAGGGAAATACACAAAAGAAAAGGGAAAATGCAGGGGACTGTTGCGTATGTTGCTTTTTTTGCGTACCTTTGCAGCGGGATGCGGGTATGCCGCAAAAAAACAACATCCCACAAACATCAACGACGTATCACGATGGAACAGACCCATACTTCTTTCGACAAAACACGTATCATCCGCGGGGGCGTTACGATAGCCGTACTGGTTGCACTATTCCTGCTTATCCGTCGGCTGAGCGGCGTACTGCTACCTTTCCTTATCAGTTTTGTAGTGGCATATATTCTCGCCCCCATCGTGGATTTCTTTCAGCACAAGTGCCGACTGCGCAACCGCGTACTCTCGGTAGTGGTGACACTGACATTGATGATAGGTGTGCTTATTGGAGCGGTTGCCGCACTCACTCCCGCCATAAGCAAGCAAATGACCACGCTATCCACCAGCGTGACGGAATACGTCCGCAATTTCAATCCCAACGAATACTTCTCGCCACGCACCAATGCGTTTATCAAAGAGGCTGTCGGCAATCTCAATATAGAAACCCTACTGCACAATCCCGACGTGCAGAAGACAATCAAGGCAATTGTCCCTAAGATGGGCACATGGATTACAAGCGGTATCAACTCGCTGACAGGCTTGGCTGTGGTGTTTGTATGCCTGCTATACATCATCTTCCTGCTCATCGACTTTGAGAAAATTCGCACCAGTTGGGCGACCTATGTCCCCGAACGCTGGCGAGACTCCGTGGTCATGCTGATGGGCGACATAGACAAGCATATGAACGGCTATTTCCGCGGTCAGTCGCTGATAGCCCTCTGTGTGGGTATCCTGTTCGCCATCGGCTTTCAGATAATCGGGCTGCCTATGGGCATTGCGATGGGACTGATAGTGGGGGTACTGAACTTAGTGCCGTATATGCAAGCCTTGGGTATCCCGCCTTGCATCCTGCTCGGACTGATACAGTCGTTTGAGACAGGCCGACCCGTATGGGTGGTGATGCTCTGTATCGCTGCGGTATTCCTAATCGTACAAAGCATTCAGGACCTGCTCCTCACACCAAAGATTATGGGCGACATCACAGGTATGGGACCTGCCGCCATACTGCTATGCCTATCCATCTGGGGATCGCTCCTGGGCATCGTGGGTATGATCATCGCACTGCCCCTCACCACCCTTATCATCGCGTATTACAAACGCTTTGTGCTACATATCAACCCTGACAACAACACACCACGCAAGAGCAAACCCTCGGCATTCACCTTGCTATTTGCGAAGATAAAGAAGAAACGCGCTGTCCAACAACCATTGGAGGGACAGCAGAACTAAAATAAAAACCCTAAAATTCTTTCTACAATGAAGAAATTTGCTATTGCATGCGCTGTGGTGTTAGCAGCCACACTCGCCTCCTGCGGAGACACCAACTATTGCTACGAAATCACTGCCACGTTTCCTACCTTGACAGGAGGTACTCGTTCTGAGGTTGTATATGTATGGGGGACATCCAACGATATCGACGCTGTTGAGGAAAAACTCAAAGCCACCTATACTGCAATGGGTATTCCCAAAGATGCTATCACCTTTACGCGTAAGCGTACCAGCAAGAGCCAAGGAGATTGTCACCAATAAATCTCTATTGGATACATACAAAACGGCGGCGTACCTATATATGGAACACCGCCGTTCATTATATCTATTTCTTACGATAGATTTGCTTCGTAAGGCTACAAGAAAAACAAAATCATCATCTGTCCTGTCAGCACACGCAGGAACATCGTCAGAGGATAGACCGTAGAGTAAGCCACCGCCGCACGGTCGTTTGCTGTGGATTGGGAAGTGGCATACGCCAAAGCAGGAGGGTCCGTCATACTGCCTGCTATCAGACCCATCAAGGTAAAATAGTCTAACTTGATCCACAGGCGTCCGACAAGCGCAGCGAGGATAAGCGGCAACAAGGTGATAATCACACCATAGCCTATCCACATATATCCCCCTGCCACAAGCGTGGGGATAAAGGTCTTGCCTGCACCGAAACCGACTGCCGCCAAGAACATGGCGATACCTATCTCACGTATCATCAGGTTGGCACTGCTCGTAGTATAGGTAACGACATGCCACTTGGGGCCGAAATAGCCTAACAAAATCGCTACTATCAGCGTGCCGCCTGCCAAGCCCAACTTGAACGGCTGCGACAGTCCCGGCAACATCACAGGCAACATACCCAATGCCACACCAACGCCGATACCGCAGAAGATGGCTGCTAAATTGGGAGCATCCAAGCGCTTGGTGGAGTTACCCACATACTTTGCCACCTTCTCCACATCCTTCTCCTCGCCGACTACCGTCAGACGATCGCCCAACTGAAGATACAAATCCTTGGTTGCCAACAGTTCGATACCCGCACGGCGGATACGCGTGATACTGACATGGTAGATGGCACGGATATTGAGTTCACCTATCCGCTTGCCGTTCAACTCCGATTTGGTAACCGTGATATGTTTCGACACCAAATGTGCCGTCTTCTTGTCCAAATCGGGCAATGCCGTCTTCTCACCCAACAACAGCACGGATTTCTCATGACCTGCATCCGTGACCACACGGACACAGTCGCCACAGTGCAACACAGTATTCACATCGGGCATCTCATCGTCGCCATTGGGATGTACCAGACGGCTGACAATCAACTTGATATTACACAGGTTGCCCAAATCCTTTATCAGCGTGCCTTCCACTTGCGGATTGGTCAGCACGATATCAAGGAACTCTATCTCTTTCTGCTCGTCTTTCTCCGCCTCCACACGCGCTTCCTCTTTGGACAAGGTGATACGGAACACCCAACGCATCAGAACCAACACAAAGATAATACCGACCACACCCAACGGATACGCCATGGCATAACCGCTCGCAATATCAGGATTTGCCACGCCACGCATATCAGCATACGCCTGTTGCGCTGCACCCAAACCAGGGGTATTGGTAACCGCACCGAACAGCACACCCGTCATAGTGGCTATATCCACGCCGCTCAACAGGTGTATCACATACGCCGTCACACAACCCAGCAACACAATACCTGCTGCCAAGAGGTTGAGTTTCAACCCGCCCTTACCAAAGGAAGAAAAGAAAGAAGGACCCACCTGCAAGCCTATGGAATACACGAACAAAATCAGTCCGAAATCCTTGGTGAAAGACTCTACCTTGGGATCCAAGTGCATACCGAAATGGGCAAACGCAATTGCCACAAACAGAATCCACGTGACCCCCAACGTGATACCCTTGAACTTCAAACGATTACTCAGGAATACACCCAACGCAATCGCCAAGGTAAGCACAAAGATCGAATGCGCTATACCCTCCCCGAAAAACAAATCATTAAACCACGACATACCTATTTTACCTTAAATAACTAATACTTTTGCGACTTATCTCCACGTGTCCTGTATCCGCCTTGTTTTCTGCCCTGTCTGCCTACTCCATACGCACCCCTCTGCACCCCATCTCTCAAAACGGCGTGCAAAGGTACTGCTTTTTTCCGAATTACACAAATATTCATCGGTTTTCGCGGAAACTATCGCGCCACACCATATACAGCACGGTGGATAGCAATGCTTACACGCGCAAAGTCCCGCTCGGGCAGCAAATCGCCCCATACCATCAAGCGCATGGGTAAAGGTTCATCTCCGTTACGGTAGGGAGGCTGGATATAGGACCAGTCTGACCACAACGTAAAACCTTGTCGCTCGTAAAAGCCCACCCTACGTATGGATAGTGCGTCTTCGGGCATCTCCACCTCAAGCACTATCGGCATATCACCCACACGCGCCTGCAAGGTCGCCATAATCTGACAGCCATAGCCACGGTTGCGCGCCGTGGCATCGGTGGCGAAATGCTCCACATAGCAGAAACCGTCCAACTCCCAATAGGTAACAAAGCCAATGGGCACGCCCTCGTCCTCTACATACAGGCAATGAAATTCCGCACGCTGGTCTATGTTCCAACGCTGCGCCGCTATATCGCGCCTTTCATTCTGCGGAAACGCCTGCTGCCACAACTGCTCTACAAAGGCATAAGCGGCATGGGACGTATTGATTTCTTGAATGGATACCATAATGCTTACTGTTTTTTAGTACGAAAAAGGGTAAACTCACTACATCGCACCGCTACAACCTCGTACCCTTGCTTCGGTCAAGACCTGGGGGAGTTCGGAGGGAGCTGGTCGTGTAGGGCTTACCCTAAACTTTTGCAAAAGTACTGCTTTTTTTCGATATGACCAAATGTTTCGGCAAAAAAGTATCCAACAAAACGTCTTTTGCGCGCAAAACAGGATTATATCATGGTGATACGCACCAAAACACCCTTCTATCTTTTGCGAATAAAAGGGTGTCTGTATGAATAACAGCACACAAATGCTGCGTCCGGCATAGGTGTATTACTTGCCTAAACCGAGGCCGAAATGCATACCGCAGTTGGCTATTTTCTTCTGGCTACCAGGAACAATCTCCAGATTTACACCCACACTGAGCATAAGTTTCTTCAAATAGAAATTGACCGAAGGCGTCATTGTATAACCCATGGCGAACTGCACGGTAGAACTGCCTATCTTGTGGTCTTCCAACAGATAGAAGTCCTGCGCATTGCCGCCATAACGGAACGTCCACAAGAAAGGCACACTGATACCAATCCAGTCTGCCACGAAGAAATTGAGGCTCGGACCGATGTCGGTGGTGAGATACCAGTTCTTATCCCCCTGATAATTCGGATTCAACTGGTAAGGAGCAAAGCCGTCCTGCAAACCAAAGTCCATACTCTCACGGATAACCACACCAATGTATGCCTTGGTAGTAAACTCCAGGCCGACACCATAGCGGCTCATGTGTACAAACTCCTTGCCCTCAAAGGTGGATGTGTTGTAGAAAAGCGTGAAATGGGAATGCGAACGCGCAAAACGGTTCCACCGAAATTCTTTCTTTTCCTCCTGTTGCTCCGAAGAGGAAGTCTCTGCCGCGAAAATCGACACCGTGCAACATAGCAAGAATGCTAAAACAATGGATTTTTTCATACGATACTGTTTTTCTATTGTGTTAGTGAATAAAGACAACCCAACAGATACAAAACACCAAAGCGAGCAATACAGGCTCAGCATACTCTATGCTATCATCCTATGACAGCAATACGACATCTCACACAAAAAAGGGAAGCATTCACACTCTCTTTTGAAAACATAGCCTTACAATCAACAATCTGGTCTTTTATATCACGCAGATGCACTACTTAAATTCGCGTGCAGAGGTAATGTATTTTAACGATATATACAAATAAATGGACAAAAAAGTCTCAAAAAACGCGTTTTTTTAGTTTATTCGTACAAAGAAAGTACCTATTCCTACGCCACGCGGGGTAAGAATAGGTACCGCTATTGAAATACGTAATTAAGGATAATTATAGCGTCCACCGAGTTTATTGCTATGGTACGGCTCCCCTTAGGGAACCCAAAACAAGAAAGATAAACGTATCGGCTGGGCTACACATATTCCTTGCTTACGCGGTGGGTATGTCTTTGTTTACATTCTTGCTGCCGACCAGCGCGTAGAACAGGATGTAGGCAGCGCAAGCCAGCACGACGATATAACTCATCTGGAAATCGTGGAACACATCTGCCAACTTACCCTGCAACGGAATCAGGATACCGCCACCGCAGACCATTGTCATGAATGCCCCCGATGCGATGGAAGTGTATTTACCCAAGCCTTCCACTGCCATATTGAAGATACCTCCCCACATCACGGAAGTGCAGAGCCCTACCAATATCAATGCGAAAATACCCACAGGAATCTGCGCGGTCATCATAGAGAGCGTTGCCCAATCGATACCAATCATCGGTACCATCACGTCCGCGGGCAGGAACATACCCAACAGTACCAGCACGATACATAGGCTTGCCATGACCGAGATTTGCGCACGGCTTGACACCTTACCACCAATCATGCCACCCAACAAGCGCCCCACCAGCATCAGCAACCAATAGACCGCTACAATCATACCCACAATACCTGCATCTATACCCAGACCTGGCGTTGCCGCCTCAGGTGAAGTGGTCAGGTATTGCATCACATAGGTAGGCACACCCACCTCTACGCCCATATACAGGAAAATCGCGAGGATGCCCAGATTGAAATGGCGGAACGAGAATGCTGAATAGTGTTTACCATTGGTCGGTGCAGCCGCTTTCTTCTCTGCCTCCAACTGAGGCTCAGGGATTTTCACAAACACGAGCACCAAAAGGGCGAACACAAACACGCCAAGGGCAATCATCAGGGCAGGAGTAGCGTCAGCGATATGCGCCTTGGTAGCATCGGCAATGAGGCTACCCATGATGATAGTCACCAACACAGCTGCCAACGAGTTGCACACACCGCCAAACTGCACCAACTGGTTACCACGGTTGCCACCGCCCCCAAGCGTATTGAGCATCGGATTGACCACGGTGTTGAGCATACACATACAGAAACCCGACGTGAACGCACCAATGAGATATACCCAGAAACTCTGGACAGAGTCCCAGCCCGACATATACTGCAAGAAAACGCCTACGATACCTATCACGATTGCCAAGATAGCCGTCTTGCGGTAGCCTATCTTCTTCAACAGCAGCCCCGCGGGGATACCCATCACAGCATACGCAATGAAGTTTGCCGCGTTGCCCAACTGGGACGCAAAGTTAGACATATCAAAGTGGTTCTTTACGATGACCGCCATCGGGTTGCAGAGGTTGGTCACGAATGCAATCATAAAAAAGAGCAGGAACATCACCACAATGGGGAGGATGTTGCGATTAACAGGTTTTGTCATGGAATTGTTATGAATTTTTTAATACTTATGTTTCCGTACAAATAAAGATACTCATGCATTGGCACATTAGGCAATACCCTAACAGAGATGCTACTTTACAGCGTGTTCTGCAAGAAACGCATAATGGTGCGGTGCAAGTGCGGGTAGTTGTTGCGCTTTTTGAGGAAATGGTTATCATCGGGATAGAGTTGCAAGTCGAACTGTTTGTCTGCCTCCACCAGCGCATCCACATACAGCAAAGACTGTTGCGCGTGGACATTGTCATCTGCCAAGCCATGCACCAACAGCAGTTCGCCCTTCAAATCTTTCGCACGCGGCAAGAGGCTGCTTTGGCGGTAGCCTATTTCATTGACCTGCGGACGGCGCATATACCGTTCGGTGTACGCCGCATCATACAACAGCCAGTCCGTCACGGGTGCGATGGCAATACCGCACTTGAAAGGGCTATCCGTCTGCGACATGGTCATCAGCGTCTGGTAGCCGCCATAACTCCACCCCCACAGACAGAGCCGCTCGGCATCCACGTAAGGCAAGGACTGCATATAGTGCGCCGCCGCAATCTGGTCTTGCGCTTCCACCTGCCCCAACTGCATATAGGACGCATTGCGGAACGCACGACCGCGGCAGTCCGTGCCACGCGGGTCGAAACAAGCCACCACATAGCCCTGCTCCACCAAGTAGTACTCCCAACGCTTACGCCAACGGTCAAGCACCAACTGGCTTGCGGGACCGCTATACTGCATCATCAGCACAGGGTACTGCTTGTCTGCCTCGAAATGTTTGGGCTTGATGATATACCCATTCAACTCCTTATGCGGTATCGTAACGAACTCGGCTTCCGGTAGCCCAAGCGCCTGCCATGCCTCTGCTACCTCGGCATTGTCCAACAGCACCTTCTTGGGTACGACATTCATGCCCTTGTCCATACTGTACAGCGTGTAACGGTTAGGGAGGGTCATAGACTGGTGGCAGTCGATCATCTTTCGGAAATCATTCGAGAAATACAAATCGTGCCAGCCCTGCGCATCCGTCAGACCGACCGCCGTCCGGCTCTTGATGTTCATCGCCATACCCTGGCGCGTCATAGGAGTGGTTGCCTGCTGGTAGTATAAAATCTGATGACGTTCGTCAAAGGCATACACACGCGTGAGATCCACTCCATCGGGCGTGAGCCGCTTCAACAACTTACCCTGCGCGGAATACAAGTAGGCACTACGCCAGCCGTCGCGCTCGGACAAGGCTATGAAACGGTTGTCCGACAGCCACTGCCAATCGTCGAACAGGGAATAATCGATGTAATAGTCGTCCGACTCCTCTCTATACAGCGGCGACACGACCGTGGACTTAGGGTTGCACAACAACACCACCTGCTTGTTCTGGTCGCGGTTCAACTTCAACACGGCGACTTTCGCGGGTTCCCCTTTGCTTTCGTTCGTCCAACGCAGACGAGGCAAATAGCAGTCCTCGTCTCCGGCATGCGTAGGCATAGTCAAAATCGCCTTGGTGGCGATGTCATACACACAGAGCGTAGCCTTTGCGACAGGCGTACCCGAACGGGGGTAGCGCAAGGTTTGCCCGGAAGGATAGTTCGCCCCGACAAGGTAGTCCTGCCATGCAAAGGTCGGCACTTCCGTCTCGTCCAGGCGCACAAAGGCAATCTGCTTGGAGTCGGGCGAGAAAGCGAACAAGCGCGTGGTGGAGAACTCCTCCTCGTAGAGCCAATCGGCAACACCGTTCAGCACATCGGTGTCCGTATCGCGGGTGACTGCCACCTCGGTGCCATAATCCAACTTGTGCAGATAGAGGTTGTTCGCCTTGACAAAGGCGATATACCTGCCGTTGGGTGAGATGACCGCATCGCGTACCAGACCATCGCTCAATGGCTTGCGGGTATTTTTCTGGGTGTCCACAATCGTATAATCCGCCACAAACGAACGGCGGAACAGCGTCTGCTCGTTGGTATATTCCAAGCGATAACGCCCTTCCGGCGTATTTCCCAAGATGCTGTCTATCTGCGCTTCCGACAGCGTTCTGGCATCAAACTGCCCCTTCAAAAGCGCGTCCAACGTATCTGCGTGCACGCCAAAAGCGATACACACTAAACAAAGTAGCGAAACCAAGCGTTTAACCATAAATTATCCTATATTGTTGTTCGTACATTCCACTGCCGCGACACACTATCTGCCCCTATTACCCTACATCGCTGTTTGTTTCGGGAGCCATTGGGCAAGACATACCGTACACGGCAAAACCGCCACAAAGGTACACAAAAAAAAGGACATACGCAAATTTCCAACGCACTTTTCGGGCGAGCGCAACAAATCTTGCCCATAACGGGCTATATGAAGGAGATAGGCGAAACCGTAGGAAGGGCGGCACAGAAGACATTTGTATGGGGGAAGGGATAAGAAAGCGTATTTGGGGAGAGGATATATATTAAGACATTTTAACAATTCAATGGGGATGTATTTGCTCAAAAACGGCATTTTGACCGCATTTTGACCGCATTTTGACCGTTTTATGTTGCGATGATGTTACGATGATGTTACGATGATGTTACGATAATGTTACGATAAAGACAAACGATTGGCAAACGATTGGCAGGAATATAAAGTTATGTTAATTTTTAAAAGGTAATTTTTGGGGGCTTGTGAGGCGGGGGATTCTTTTTTTTTCTATTCTGTTTTTTCTAACCTTAGTAACCGTAGTTACCTTGCTTTACTTACCTTGCTTTACTTACCTTTATTCCTTCTATGTCTTCTGTGCCGACCTTATTTTACTTTATCTTATCTTTCCTTATCTTTACGTGTATCCCTTCTTTTCCTTCTGTGCCGACAAGAAGAAAAGAAGCAAAAGAAGACCGTTTCGATTAAGCGAGAGGAGAGCAAATCCATTTGCTATCCCGAGCAAGAGAAACGTCGAACGAAGTTCAACTCGCCGCTGTGCGCGTCAGAGCAAACTACGCTCACAGAATGCGCTTTGCGCATTAGTCGCTACGTTGCTCTTCCTTTCCAAATCACAAGTCTGCGACTTCTGATTTGGGGCTATAAGGTATAAATCATCATCTCAATGGCTAAAAGCACATAACGCCTCGCTGCGTCGGAATGGACTACGCTTACGGGACGCACCCTGTGCGTCAATCGCTACGTCATTCCTCCTCTCCAAATCACAAGTCTGCGACTTCTGATTTGGGGCTATAAGGAAAGACGTGTACCATTCTTTACGCCATTTTCAATGCGATTTTTTGCACTCGCTCCCGCAAGGCGGCTACCATGCGGGGCTTTCGTCTGCACAGGACAGCCTTGCGGCTGTATGCAGATATGGGTAAGACATAGGGAGGGCGTTTGTTTATCATTCAACAAAATGGGGAATGGGATAGCAGGAGAGCGGAGAGGAAATTTTTGCAAACTCGTATCAGCAAAATGCAATAATTATTTGTGCATATAAAAAAAAAGTAGTAACTTTGCACGCTGTTCGTATGGACTGCTATGTTTCATCGCTTACAGACAGGTAAACATCGCGTGTGGTTCGTGCGAATGCTTGTCTTATGACGTAGCACAACAACGTAATAAAAGGGGATAAGCGCGAACAGCGGTGGGGATGGACATATGCCGCAAAGGGAGGACATAAGGGGGGCAGGGCATCATTCGCTTGGAACATACTATCAAATATAATCAACCAATATGCAACAAATCAAACTGAAACGTGGTTTGGACATTCCCTTTGATGGCAAGGCGGAAGAAACGCTCGGTAGCGTATGTCGTCCGTCGGTATATCACATTGTCCCTGACCATTTCGCTGGCATCAAGCCAAAAGTTTTGGTAAAAGAAGGCGACACGGTGGAGGCTGGTTCACCCCTATTCCACGACAAGAAGTTCGAGGAGATGTTCTTTACCTCGCCCGTAAGCGGGAAAGTAGTGGCGATCGTACGCGGAGAGCGTCGGAAAGTGCTGTCTATCGACATCGAAGCAGACAACACCATCACGTACAAGAAATTCGATGCGACACAGGACACCAAAGGTATGCTCCTATACTCGGGACTATGGTGCCTGATAAAGCAACGTCCGTACGACTGCATCGCACTGCCAAACAAGACACCGAAGGCCGTGTTTATCTCGACTTTCGACACCGCACCCGCTGCGCCCAACTATGAATGGGTGCTGAAAGGGCATCTGGCAGAACTGCAAGCCGCCGTGAACCGCCTGGCAGAGATAGCACCCGTGTATGTAGGTATCCAAGCAGGCGCGCAAGCCACCGAATTTCGCGGACTGAAAAACTGCACACTGTATGAAGTGGCAGGCGCACACCCCGCAGGCAACGTGGGCGTGCAGATAAACCACATACTGCCTATCGGCAAAGGCGAGACCGTATGGACGATCAACGTGCAAGACCTTGCCGTGATAGGACGGTTGTTCACGAAAGGTATCGTGGATATGCAGAAATTGGTTGCCTACACAGGTCCGCTGGCTGCACACCGCGAATACTACCGCGTGCTACCCGGCATGCCCGTGTCGGCTATCTTCGGCAGCAACGTGCTGAGCGGAGAACCTTGCCGCTGCGTGGCAGGCAACCCGTTGAGCGGACACAAGGTGGAGATGGACGAGATGGTGAGCATCTACGACAACCAGTACACCGCATTCGATGAAGGCAGCGAGACCCACGAGTTTATGGGCTGGCTGATACCCCGTTTTGGCGATTTCAACGCTTCTTGCACCGACCCTGCAAAGCCCTTGCAGAAACTATCGGGCCTTATCGGGCGCAAGGAATACAACTGGGACGCACGTATAAAAGGCGGACGCCGCGCGATCATCGTGAGCGGCGAGTACGACAAAGTATTCCCGATGGATATCTATCCCGAGTACTTGATAAAGGCAATGATAGCAGGCAACCTGGACAAGATGGAACAACTCGGCGCCTACGAGGTAGCACCCGAGGATTTTGCCCTCTGCGAGTATGTCTGCACCAGCAAGATGCCTCTGCAAGCCATCGTGCGTGCAGCATTGGACAACCTTAAAAACGAAGTAGAATAAAGGGAAGAGTTCGGACAACAACTCGTAGTACCTACACATAAAAGATGACACAATATGTTTAAGGGTTTATATAAATTGACAGAGAAACTCCGCCCTACCTTTTCGGAAGGCGGCAAGTTGCACGCATTCCACTCGGTGTACGACGGTTTTGAGACCTTCCTATTCACACCGAACACCACCGCCAAACGCGTGGGCGCACAGATACACGACGGCAGCGACTCCAAACGGACGATGATACTCGTGGTGATGGCACTCATCCCCGCCATGCTATTCGGTATGTACAACGTGGGCTATCAGCACCTGCTCGCCACAGGCGAACTGGTACGCGGCGGACTGACATGCGCCCTGTTCTGGAAAGCATTTGGCTTCGGTTTCTTGGCTGTACTGCCTTATATCCTTGTGAGTTACATCGTGGGATTGGGCATCGAGTTTACCGTGGCACAATGGAAGAAAGAGGAGATACAGGAAGGATTCTTGGTAACGGGCATCTTGATTCCGCTCATCGTGCCTATCAACACTCCGCTATGGATGGTGGCTATTGCGACTGCATTTGCGGTGATTTTTGCCAAAGAGGTGTTCGGCGGCACCGGTTACAACATCTTTAACGTGGCGCTTATCACGCGCGCGTTCCTCTTCTTTGCATATCCGACCCATATGACGGGCGACCAGTGCTTCGTGCGCACAGGCGGCACATGGGGCTGGGACGGCGGCAAGACCTTGGTGGACGGCTTCTCGGGCGCGACACCTCTCACGCAAGTGGCCACCACAGCAGAAGCGAACCTGATACCTGTGGATTTCTGGACGGCTTTCAACGGTCTAATACCTGGCTCTATCGGTGAGACCTGCTGCTGGGCAATCCTCTTGGGCGCACTGCTGCTGATAACGACGGGCGTGGCATCGTGGAAGACGATGCTCAGCATCTTCGTGGGCGGCGGACTGACAGCATGGCTGTTCAACGCTTGCGGTCCTGACACCGCAGCAGCCAACTATCCTTGGTATATGCACCTCGTGACGGGCGGTTTCGCGTTCGGTGCAGTGTTTATGGCAACCGACCCTGTGACATCGGCTCGTACCGAGTGTGGTAAGTGGATTTACGGTTTCTTGATTGGTTTCATGGCAGTGGTCATTCGTGTGCTCAACCCAGGTTACCCCGAGGGTATGATGCTCGCTATCCTGCTCATGAACGCATTCGCTCCGCTGATAGACTGGTGCGTGGTGCAGGTGAACATCAAACGCCGTATGAAACGCGCGAAGGCAGCATAAGACTGCAGGCGTTATTCTTATTATCCTCATTCTGAATTATAAAAAACATCTCAAATGGCAAAGAAGAAATTTATATGCTCCGTATGTGGATACGTACACATAGGAGACACAGCACCCGAAGAATGCCCGCAGTGCCATCAAAGAGGGGTCTTTGTGGAAGAAAAGAAAGGGCTGAAAACCGACAGCAACGTCTATACCATAGCCTACGCCACCATCATCGTGGTCGTGGTAGCCGTGCTGCTCGCCGTGGTGAGCCAACTGCTCAGCCCACGCCAGCAAGCCAACGCATTGCTTGACCAGCAGAAGCAGATCTTGGTGGCGCTCAACCAAGACTACTCGGAGACCGACCCTGCCACACTGTACCGCTCGATAGTGCAAGACACCGTTAAGGTGGGCGAGGCTGATGTCTATGTAGCCAACATCGAAGGCGAGACCAAGTACGTCTTGCGTCTGCACGGTGCCGGACTATGGGGCGGCATCGGCGGTTACCTCGCGTTGGATGCAGACAAGAACACCATCTTCGGTGTGAACTTCAACCACGAGAGCGAAACACCAGGCTTGGGTGCAGAAATCGTGACAGAAAAATTCCGCCACCAGTTCAACGGCAAGCATATCAAGAACACCGCAGGTGAACTGGTATCGGTGGCTGTGCTGAAACCTGGCAAAGCAGCCGAAGGACAAGAGCAAGTGGACGCTATCTCGGGCGCGACCATCACCTCTACGGGCGTGAGCGATATGCTCCTCAACAACGTGGGTGAGTACGCCGCATTCCTCAACGAGGCAACCGAAGCAGAAGATGTACCTGCTTGCGAAGCAGAAGAGACAAACAACGAAACGGAAATAATCACAGAATAATATGGCACTTTCTCAAAAAACAAAAGATACCCTGCTGGGTCCTTTGAATGTGAACAACCCTGTGGTTGTACAGGTGTTGGGTATATGTTCGGCATTGGCTGTTACGGTGCAACTCAAACCTGCATTAGTGATGGGTATTGCCGTGACCATCATCGTGGCTATGTCGAACGTCATCATATCACTAATCCGCAAGACGATTCCGATGCGTATCCGTATCATCGTGCAACTGGTAGTGGTGGCAGCATTGGTAACTCTCGTGAGCGAGGTGCTAAAAGCCTTTGCCTATGATATCGCCATGCAGTTGAGCGTATATATCGGACTGATTATCACCAACTGTATCCTTATGGGACGC
>X363_Desmarests_Spiny_Pocket_Mouse__coassemble_823_pt1 | contig 14944 bp, 7 predicted proteins | sample X363_Desmarests_Spiny_Pocket_Mouse__metabat2_low_PE_030 | metagenome-assembled genome bin X363_Desmarests_Spiny_Pocket_Mouse
GCTCGGCATCGAACAGCCACACCTTATCCACACGGCTGTCATCGTACCGCCTATCAAGCGTGAAAGTGTATTCACCCGCGCGGGCGGCAAACATACCCATCGGGATATTCTCAACAGCATCGTCGGCATTCAACGCATTGAACGCACGCTTGCCGCCGTCCGCACCCATCGTGTAAACCACGGGCTTGGTATAATTGCGGTAGTAATCGCCGAACCACTTGAAGAAATCCGCACCCATCTCATACGCGCGGCTGAACTGCTCGGATAGCACCAAAGAGGTCTCGTCTTGCTCCCCATTGCCATTGCTCAACACCACGCCTACTATCACAGGGGCACTCTCCACCGCATCGGTGTCAGCAGCGATTAGCCGCTGCATCACGTTCGCCTTACCACCGCGATTGACCGCACGGAACTGCACCGCACATTCCTGCCCATCGGCATACCCTTCATCTTTCCCAACCTGTACAAAATAGGATGTGAAAGGCGCTAAGGGGACATCGGATACCAACTGTTGCTTATAGGATGTCCACCCACCATTCTCTGGTATTACCAAGTAGGGGTTGTTGTCATTCACTACATCGAACGTACCCGATTGGTCATCATATACCAAATAGCCCAATCGCCAGCCTTCAAACGGATTGGCAGCATCTTGCATATAATGATTCAGATAGGGGTTACCCACTAAGTTCCAGCCTTTATGGTTCGGCTTTAAGTTTTCCTTTCCTGCACCATACGCAAAGACAGGCACATTCTTGTCCGTTTGCTCTGCGCTCATCACAGCGCTTGCCGACATAGGGAAACGCAACTCATAGGTCTGTTTCGGATTGCTCGGGTTGCCCGCGATACCCACAATGTAGCCTTTTCCAGCTTCTATGACATCTCCCGTATAATGCTCCCAGTTGCCATTTGACGAACCAGCATCCGCACGACGCTTTCCATTGTAGGTAGCAATCAGCCAATCCGTACCACGCTCCGCCGCTTTGCCGTTCGACCAGCGCACATCTGCCACCTTGCAATCGAACGGCAAGGCGAACCAGTGCCAGTTCTGCGCATCGATGCGCATATCCACATATACCTCTCCATTGGCAACGTGCAACCCATCCGCTGCGGATATATCCAGTGCTGCCACGTTATCGGCATTGTCGCGTTTCAGTGCCAAGCCATTGACTTTATACGCCGTGTTCTCTGGTATGCACAGCGTAGCACCTGCATACACATACATATTGCGTACCTCTGCCCTATCCTCAGGTGTTCCCTCAGCCGCTTTGGTCAGCGTGGCATTGTCGCGCACCACCACATCGCAGTCCTTACATTTCTCGACTTCGTGCGCTTGAAATACATCTCCTGCCGTAGTGGTTTCTTTTGTTACGATGATAGGCACTTTGTGCTCACTGCTCAATAGCGACTCCCCATCAGTGTCCATCACGTTGATACGCAAGCCTCGACATGCCATATCGCTCAAACCATCTATCTGAATTGTAATCGTACCATCAGGGTTTCTACTACTCTCGTCGAACACTTGTGTCGTTCCAATAGGCTCATATACCTCGTAATAGTCGCTGTAGTCGTATTTCTCTACATACACCAAGTTATCACACGTTGCCTGTACCCCGTTATCTGCATCATACTTGGGTACATGTTCACCAGTCCACCCCTCACATAAAGTAACAAAATCATCCACGTTCTTTGCTACCGCATTCATCCCCGATTTCACTTTGTTGCTGCGGATAAGCAAGCAACGGTTGGTACTCAGTCCTATTACCTCCCCCGTCTTGATGGATCTACCCGTTGGACAAATCCATCCAGGGTCATCCCCCCAAATGGGTTGGTTTGTAGCCCCTGCATTATTTGGAGAACCATTTTTTACCGCGCCTATGACATCAATAAGTACATTTCCTCTGTATAGAGCTATAGTTTGTTTTCCACTAAACACAATAGAGCCAGAACCATCGATATTGGAATTCTTGTCAACTAATTGCCATGGTGCATTAGGGTATGCTTCTTCTGCACATTTATGTATATCTGCATCTTGTGATCTACCTTGTGTCGAATAGAGCAATATCTCTTCATCAGGAGCCATCATATAGCCAACTTTGTCTTTTACATAGTTCCTTAAAACGATTTTGTTATCCCATTTAGAAACTCCTATCCAAATTTGTATGTCTCCCACATATTGCTCTTTTCCCGTACCATTATATACCCCAAGCAGTTTCACATTACCTGTTGCCTCAAAATATTTAGAGAAGAACAGGTCCTCTGCTACGTTTTGTTCACCTGTGCCTTGCACAGTCTGTCCTTCAAGACTTACTTGCACTTTCTCATTGGTATTGACATTCACCTTGATACCGTTTGTTTGCCATTCCACAATTTCCACTTTCGGGCTTTCTGTCTTCACCTCTATCACCTGTGAGGGACAAGAACCATCGGCAAGCACTTTCATATAATAGGTGGTATTGGCTTCCAAGCCTTCTATCGTAGCGGGGGAAGACACGTTATTGTTTCCTGCCGCAAAATCCGTACAAGCCTCATCATAATAGAGATTCACCGTGGCTATGGATGCCTGCGCAGTCCACTCCACTGTGATGCTCTGCATCGTAGCCGTATAAGCAATGTCCGTTGGCACATCGTCACAGTTGGGTGTAGCAAAAGCCACAGAAGCAATATCAGAACAGATATTTTCTTCTCCATGGATGGCACGGACATAGACAGTGTAGACAGTCAGAGAAGTGAGACCGCTAAGCGTTAGGCGAGGCGTAGCGTCTGCATCTTGCCATGTAGTGCCCTCATCTATGCTATATTGGTAGCGTTCTGCGCCCTCCACTGCTGTCCATTCAAGTGTGGCGGAAGTGCTACTCACCTCGGTTGCTTTGAGATTGGTGGGGGCATAGTTATACGCACAAGTAGCATCTATCGGCAAGATACGCATTCTATGGATGCCATTTTCCTCTACGTACATACCAAATCTATCATTGTATACCGACAAGGTGCGTGTATTGATTCTGTTGGCAAAAACGTAATTGACATTGTCCTCCGTTTGCAAAAGCCAATTATAGTTGTTATTGTTCGCCTCGGGCGTGTCCTTAGCCCAATTGCGTATGTTACGGGAATCGTCACTTGTCCAAAGATACCCTCCATTGCTGCCTATAAAACGTACGCATTGCAGCCTATCACTTTTCGCTTGTAAACCATCGAAAGTATATACGGTGTTGTCTGCTGTAATGAGTGCTTTTGTAGGATTAGCCGCATTATCCACCTCTATATGCGTATTTGCTGGGTGGGTATTGGCATTGGGCATATCACCATTGAGCGCACACCAATCGCCGTTAGCAAGTTGCCCCACAATCACAAAGCGTTCGGGCAGGGAACGGACGTGTACATTAAACGTTGCCACTGCTTCGTCATTGCCTGTGGCTGTAAGGTTCACCGTGATGTCTTGGAGTTTATTGTGAGCCGTAGGCGTGTAAGAGACAACTGCAGTTCCTACGATGCTATATGTACCATCGGCACTTAATGTAGATTCTTGTGCAATATCACAAGAAACGACATTGTCTGTGATAGTTGCCTGTATGATAGGTGCTTTGCCACCGTCTGCTTGGAGGCTGCCTGCTTGGAACTGCACCGTCTGCTGTGCCTGCACTGTATTACGTCCGCTGCTTGCCACACCGCCCGTCACATAAATATCCTTTCCATCCTTAATGGAGATATATGCCCCACAAATAGGGGCAGTGGTGTAAGCATAGGCAGTCTGTCGTTTATAGACATACACAGTATTAGAGTTGTAGTACGCGTTAAAGATTTTTTGCGAATTATAGTAACTTAAACAAGGTTTGTCATTAGGGGATGTTTCATCTGTGGAACTAAAAGTAAATTTGCTGCTTTGCACTGATAATCTATAGGGTGTTGGTGTTTCCGCCAAAGAGAGCACATTTTGGTTGATATTAGCGTATTTTTTGACATCCGCACTATACAAAGTGTAAGTATCATCTTCCATATCTATACGCCAAATAAGCGATGCGTCCTCGGTTGTAATAATTTGAGATTTTGGTGTAACGGAAACGGTAGTATATTGTCCCTCTGCACCCCCTGCTATGTCAGACAACGCCCTGTATGTACTCGAATTATTACCTACTATCAAATAATCAGCGCCACTTTCTATATCCGATGCATAAGAAATCTGCTTGTAGTCGTTCGATATACCATCTGCCCAGCGGTAGACGGCATAGAGCGTTGCACCGCCCTTAGGCATCGTATAGGGAAATGAGACCTTGGTATAGGAAGTTGCACCTGCGGCATCTATTTCTGCCGTTGCCCAGCCATCAAATACATACTCAACAGGCACTGTGCATACGCCCGTTGGGTCAGCAGGTGCGGGAATAGAAGCGCCCTCGTTGTCCTCTTTCCACACGGTTGCCACACCTCGATCATTCAATACAAGGGAATAGGTAGGACGTATCAAATCAACTTGGATAGTTGCCGTAGCAGTCCCCCCGCAGTAGGTTGTACCACCCTGCTCATGCACGTCCTGCGTAGCGGTAAGCGTGTATGTACCCTCTTGGGTGAAAGTGATAGATGTTCCATTGATAGCCGCCGCAGGAGAAATAGCATATTTCACTGCCCCGCCATTACCACCGCTGATACTAAACGAGGTTTCTACACTCCCCTGTTCCTCGTGTAGTTCTATGTTCGCAGGCACGCTCAATGCCAATGCTTCATCTGGTTCCGTACACTCTACCTTTGGCGCACACTCCGTAACATAGTTGGAATATGTAACAGAGGCACCATACAAAGCGATAGAGTTCATATAGAATGTACCCTTCCCTGTACCTGCACTGCTCGTGTTCGTACAGATAATTTCCACCTCGCCCGACATAAGCCTATCTTCAAAAGTTATATCATATGCCTCATTTCCTGATAAACTGTTTACCTTTGTGCCAAAACTCTGTCCGTCAATCTTCACTTCTATACTATTTGAACCTGTTGCATTTGATTGCCTAACATTCAATACAATTTTTCCTACCTCATAATTAGGTGCAAACCGGAATGTCGGTAATTCTGCATTATTGTTGCGCAACCATTCTGTTTTTGACACCCCCCACTCAGTAAATGAAGACTCCCACTTTTCCTTCTCTACAATCGTTTCACCACCATCCTTTGTAGCAAATACGGCATAAAACTCAGCATTAGCGGAGAGTGTGGGGGGATTGGTGGATGTAAAAAGATCGGAAGGCTTATCTTGTCCAAGCGTAGAGCCTAACGGCGTTGCTGTCCACCCAACAAAAACATTCGCACAGTCACCTATGGCGTTGTTTGCTGGTGTTTCTGGCAAAACAGCCTTGCCTCCACTTGTTTCCGTGATGTCGTAACCCTCTCCATCAAGATACCATATAGCCGTATATTCGGCTACCGGTTGCTCTTCTGCATACGTTATCTTAATAGTAGATATATAAGCGCGCTTTGTCGTCGTTACAAATTTCAAGGAGGAAACTGTTGTGGGATTATCAAACGTATGCGTATATATATCATTTGGAGTGATAGCCTCATTTAGTGCTGTAGCACCATTGCAGTACATTTTCAGTTTACCCGTATCAGAGCCAAATTTCGCAGTCGTAACTGTTATACTTTTAACATTGTTTTGATAGCCTGATGCTAAATTAAACTCAAAGGTACCAGGATTATTACTACTCCCCACCTTTACGCCTGACTTTCCATTGTAGTATGCCTTAGAGCAACTGCAGGTAAAACCAGACACATACTGCACACCAGAATGTATGACAGTAGTTGTCTGCGTAGAAGTTTTTATTTCCGTACTGCCATCAGTTGTTGCCGTTTTGAACACAATAGAAATGGGGCCTATCGCATAGACCGATGCAAAGAAAGAAAAGAAGAAAATACAAAAAAAGTAGAGTTTTCGCATATGGTGGTGTTTTTTTAGTTACAAGACATCCCTTATCCAATAGTCTTCACGAGGGGAAAGATTATTGAAAAACCATATTTTCAATCACAAAAAATGATACAAGCATAACACCAAAAAACAGCCTACGGAACACAAACATGCTATTTGCATAGCATACTGCAAATTCGTATATATCAATCAATTACAACAAATCCGAACCGTATCTATGCCCCCGTAAAATTCCCAATGAACTGCAGATTTAGTGAGATAGTTTAAACGTACGTCTAAACTATCTCACTAAACACAAAAATCGTTGCATCACTCTTCCTTCTTTTGTCAGCCAAGCAACCTCTACGACCCTCTTTTTTGGGGGGCTATCAAGAACTGTAACTCGCAGATTGATATATCCGATATACTATTGATATTCATCAATATAAGTATCGCTCATATTCATACAGCAAACCTCTGTTTGTTGGTGTGTTTTCTTATACCATCATTTCAAGGAGCAAAAATATAGTCTCCCTCTTTTAAGGGCAAAAATGAACCAGTTTAGACGTACGTTCAAACTATCTCACCATACGACGTGCAAAATTACAATTTTTTTTCGAATTGGACAAGCAAAAAAAACACTTTTTTCAAATTGCCCAAACAAATCATACTCTTTTGAACTTTTCACTCTTTTGAACTTATCCTGTTACAAATAGTATGTCCGCGCGACACACTACTTATACAACATTCGGTTTTGCTTTGATTAAAGAAACCAGAAACCGGAGAATACACAAAAAGGTTGCTGAATATTCTCAACAACCTTTAATACATTTTTGAAGGGTGGAATGTGGGGTTCGAACCCACGACACTCGGAACCACAATCCGATGCTCTGCCAACTGAGCTAAAACCACCATATAGATTTGCGACTCACCCGCTACTCCACTGACGAAGGAACATACGATCATCACAAATATGCCTTTTCTCAAAAGCGAGTGCAAAGGTACTGTTTTTTTTTGAAACCACCAAATGTTTTCGAAAAAAAAACGCGTTTATCGCAAAAAAGTGTTTTTTTTTATAGAGTCCAATAACAAATGCAAATTAAGTAAATACTTTGCAAACAGATGTGTATGGGACAAATGTATAGAATAATACTACGAATACGACACTCTATACGGAGAGAAGGATGAGCAGATTGCAGGAACAAAGCGTGGAACAATCCGCCACCTAACCACGACCTGACCGCTTCGTCAGAATGGACTACGCTTAAAGAATGCGCTACGCGCATTAAACGCTCCGTCATTCTTCCTCTTCAAAAATCAAAAAATCTGCGCCTTTTTAATTTTTGAGAATAATATGGAATAATACCTGACCGCTCGTGGAACATGTGGAACACTTTGAGGACATCGGGAAGAATGAGTTTTTTTTGAGGAGATATGCACAATATTTCGAGGGTATTGTGCAGGAAATGATAGAAGAGATACGTTTTGTATTTTTTAACAATCCGTACCATATAAAGAAATGAATTGAATGGAATGTTGGACGGCAAATCAAAAGAGTCTGCCTGATGTTGGAAGTTGAACCACAACGCTCAAGCAGACTCTTCGGGTATTCGCCGAATATCATACACGTATTCTTATACTCGGTCGGCATAAAGGCATATACAACGCCTTACATCACCATAAAAACAAGCCGATTGCTTTACAACAGAACTCCTTGTATATTATCGCGTATGTACGCATTATCCCTGTCTATCATTCATCTTTACGTAGTTTGTATACCGACGTCTTTATAGAATAGTTGTATGCTATCGTGATTGAACGTTAAGATTAGGTGAACACGGGTCGTGTTATCTAATTTATGATTCTATTTACGGTATATACGTCCATAAAGAATATGGCTCTACGTTACTAATTCTGCAACTTGACAACAAGGGCGGTAAGAGGAGCAACGGTAATATCCTCGCGGCTGAGATCAATAGTACCATCGGTCAGGATATTATTGCCCTTGGGATTGTACTTACGAAGAATCTCAGCGTAGTGGGCAGTGGGGATGGTTCTATTCTCCTCGCTGGCATTGACAAACACAAAGACCGCACCCTCTTCTGTATAACGGAAATACGCATACGTGTTGTCACGTCCCATAAAGTGCATCGTACGACCCTTATGGATGATAGGTTCGCTCTTACGCCACTGGAACAAACGACTCTGAAAATCGTACATATCCTGCTGCTCGGCAGTAACATCTTTGCCTAACGGCAAAGGCATACGCAACGAAGAATGACCAAGAGCACGATCAGGCGAGTGCATAGCATACTCATCGCCCGCGAAGACCTGCGGGATACCGCGCATCGTCGCCAACAGCACATAGCCTAACTTGACACGGCGTGGGTCTTGGTCTTTCACAATATCCGCAAATCGATCCATATCGTGGTTGCCCAAGAATAGAAACAACTTGTTCACATCGGCATACAGGTAGTCCATTGCTACAGCATCATAGACCTTGGTCATTCCCTCTCCCCAGCCTGTGCCATCATTCTCTAAGGCCTGGCGAATGCTCTCCTCAACGGGAAAGTCCATCACAGTAGGCAAATGGCTATCAAAGCCATTGTAGTTCTTCACGCCCGACTGCCAATACGCCACTGCACTGGCAGGTCGTGTCCAACACTCGCCGACAACATTGATATTGGGGTATTCGGCACGAATGGCTGCCAACCATTGGCTGGCTGGAATAGGTTCAATATACGGATAAGTATCCACGCGCAAGCCATCCAAGTTGGCATACTCTATCCACCAAATAGCCCACTGCTGGAAATACTTCAATAAATCGGGATTCCTCAAATTCATATCAGGCATAGGTTTGTCGAACCAGCCGTGGTTAGAGAGATTGCGATCGTACTCGGAAGCATTGATATCATAGTTGGCACTAAATACATTATTAGTGGTAGTAAACTCGTCAAATTGGTTTATCCAATCCTTGTAGGGCAGATCTTGCATCCACCAGTGGGTCGAACCGCAGTGATTGGGTACCATATCCATCAAGATTTTCAAACCTTTGGCATGCGCCTGCTCAACCATAGAGCGGTACAACTCATTGGAGCCAAAACGAGGGTCGATATGGTAATAGTCGGAGCAAGCGTAACCATGATAACTCCATGCGGCTTCATTGTCCTCCAACAGCGGCGTAGGCCAGATAGCCGTAGCACCCAAGCGGCTGATATGGTCGAACTGGCTGATGATACCTGCGATATCACCACCGAAACGACCATGGATATTGGACTTGTCGGTTTTCTCTGCCACCTGGGGCAGAGTGTTGTTGCTCTCATCGCCATCCACAAAACGGTCGGACATAATCTGATAGACCATGTCGGCAGAAGTGAACGATGCACGCTCACGGCTACCCTCACGGCGCAGAGAGATAGTATAATTCCAAGTCGTTTTTTTCTTGTTCTTGGTAAGCGTGATACGGTAGGTACCTGCCTGCTTCACATCCATATCCACAAACAGATAGTTCGGACTCTCGGCATTGTGTTGCCCCGTGGGAACCAGACCAAGACACTGTCCACGCATAACCTTACCACCTACGATTTCTTGTACAGAAACGGTGGCATCGGCTAAGTCTTCACCCTGAAACATAAGGGTCAGCGGCGTGTGCATATCCGTCCACCAACTCAATGGCTCTACGCGCTGGATTGTCGGTTTGGAAAACAGCATAATACTCATGCTTAAGAAACTGATAATCAATAAAAATTTGTTCTTCATACGTATTATATTTAGAATGATATAGTCTGTTATATATCCCGCACATATACCTCAGAGAGGGTATTATGTTGTGCTTTGAGCAGGATAAACTTCTGCCAAAACACTTGCATATTTTTCGGTGTACCTTGCAAAAAACCTTCCGTGCCTTGTGCATCTATACGATTGAACACCATCCCCACTGTGATGGTATGGGTATCCATAGAAGGCTGAAACGTACGCTCCTCCTTACCCTCCGTATAGACCTCGCGCAACAATCCCGTTTCTACCAAACGAGACAACAACTGCTGCACCAAACGGATAGGAAGATGCTCCTGTGCAGACAACTCGTGCGCGGTAAACGGAGGTTGATCTGCTTCGAAACGTTTGACAATCAAAGACAAGAGATACAATGTGATACAGTCTTTATAGCGTCGGGACATATGTTCCAGGTCGTGTTCATACTCAAAAAGCGTGTTGTTTTGAATAGCAAACGACATCTGCGTGCCGATCAATATAAGCAAACAAGTCCATTGCAACCACGTGAGCAAAATAGGTATAGTGGCAAAAGCACCATACACGATACTCGTTCGAGACAAGAAGACAATAACGTACATGGACAGCATTTGCAATAACATAAAAATCGTACCCATAAGCACGCCTGGTATCAAGCCACTGAAAAAACGCACTTTTGTATTGGGAATAGCGATATACATCCATGTGAATATACCCCATACGATCACAAACTGCGCCAACAACACAAAGTTCGATTGCAAAGCATGGAAGAAAGGTATGGATTGAAGAGAAGATGTAACGGAGTTCAAGAAGATACTAATGCCAGAAGAGGCGACCATCATAACTGGTATCAAAAAGAGAATAGCAATATAAGTGACCAACTGATGCAATACCGAGCGAGACTGCTTGACATCCCAAATCTCATTGAAAGCAGATTCTACATTACGAAAGAACGAATAGACACCCACAATCAAAATCAACAAACCAATGCCTAAGAATACACCACCCTGCGCCGTTTCCAAATAACGATCGACCATCTCCATAATGATCGGTATCAAGTTGGTATCTTGCAAAAACGATGCTTGCAATTGACGTTCAATAACCTCAGAAACCCCAAAACCCTTTGCAACCGCAACCACCATCGCCAAGATAGGCACGATAGCAAATACCAACGAGTAGGTCAAACTATTGGCACGGACATTGAGATCCTTGGATATAAAACCACGAACTACCAACACAATCGTACGCAGTATTTGGTAACGGATACGCTCACCGCGACTACTGAAATCGGTACTCGTCCGACGCCACATACCGTAGCGTAAGAAATCCACTATTTTATTCCATTTGCGCATCTCTGCATAGTCGTCAGCCATTAGGCTGGCTTAAATGGCTATTCGCACGTATATCCTTATATTCGCCGCGTTTATCACATAACTACAACAAGGCGATTTTTTTTCGCAACAAAAACAATAGCAAGTCTATAAGCCGAGTTCTGTACCATCTGCATGGCGTTCATCATTAATCTCGAGGCAAACATTACTGCCACCTTCTCTTGCTTCCTACCCTCCGACTCGCGCGAGCCGCGCTCAAACATCGGTTTACATGGAATTGCTGCCCATAGTATGCTCGTTTCACCACACGACTACCTTTTCGCAGCAACCTGCTGAAGGTTTTCGTGTCTCGTCTCTGTAGCAGTGACCAAACATTACTGCCTGACGGCCGTTAACCGCTATGGTGCTCTACGCAGCTCGGACTTTCCTCGTGACAGGGGATTAAAACAAAGCGTTTTTCTTCCCAAATCCCGCGATGAACCGACTTGCTATTGTTCATTTACAAAAACAGCCCCAAAGGGGCTACTTTCACCAGAGCGGCATAAGGGAGTCGAACCCTCCTCCTAAGCTTGGGAAGCTCATGCACTACCGATGTGCTAATGCCGCATTACTTACAACTGCGGTGCAAAGGTACTGCTTTTTTTTGATATATGCAAATAAAGTGGCAATAATTTAGCAAAAATACGCTTGCAACGCCTCTTAGAAATATACATCATACAATAAGACGTTGAGCGTAGTTATTCAAATACCTGCTTGAGATCTATCTAACAATCTATATTGTGCAACAGAGAGTCTGCTAACGCCTCCATAGCAGGGAGGTCGGAAGGATGAAGGCTACTCGTTATCGTGACGACAGGTCCGGCAAAAGAAAGGTCTTGCATTTCGTCCAAAAGCGTCCTCATAGTCTTTGCCGATGTGGGCGCCCACGAACCATTCTGCAAGATGCCTACCCTACGCGAACGGTATTGCTTGATTTGCAACTTATGCAGAAAATCGTACATCGGCGGGAATACACCCGCATCATACGAAGATGCACATAACAACATACGGCTCATCTGGAACGCACGGGACAATGCCTCAGACAAATCTGTGCGGGTCAGGTCAATAGTCTTGACCAGCGCACCACGCTCACGCAGTAAGTCTGCCATACACAGTGCAGCCGCTTTGGTATTACCATGGATAGACGCATATGCAACAAGTACACCTTCCGTCTCGGGCTGATAAGAACTCCATAACAAATAGAGCCGCATTGCTTCCGCTGCTGTCCCGCCGCACAACACAGGTCCATGGAGAGGAGCAATAGTGGCAACGGACATCATTTGGGTCTTACGCAAGGCGGCAGCGACTTGCAACCCATACTTACCGCATATATTGAAATAGTAACGGCGTGCCTCGTCTTTCCAATTATCGAAATGCGCAGCATGCGTACCGAATGTACCAAACGCATCCGCCGAGAACAGCGTTTCCTCTTCGGGTACATATACCATCACCACCTCTGGCCAATGCACCATAGGTGCAGTGTGGAAAAGCAAGGTCATGCCACTGATATCCATACGCTCACCATCTTGAATACCCACACAACGCCTTGCATGCACACCAAATTGGCATAGCATCTTATGCGCAGGTTTGGTAGCAACTACCTGAGTATCAGGATAACGCTTCAAAAAGGCATTCAAAGAACCCGTATGGTCTGGCTCTACGTGTTGTATCACGATATAGGCAGGCACTGCGCCATTGAGCACGGTTTCTAACTTCTGCAACCATTCATCCGTTCTTCGACCATCCACCGCATTCATCACGGTAATCTGCTGTGTCATAAGCACATAACTATTATAGCACATACCATGTGGTACAGGATATTGGCTCTCGAACAAATCCAAATCGGCGTCATCCACACCTATATATCTGACACGGTCTGAATACATATCTATTTCTTGATTTCTACAATTCAACACACTCTGCGCGGCACGCACATTTTTTACACAAAAGAAGGAGCGATATCATGCCCCTTCTTTTCTCTACTTACTCAGCAGGTGAGAACTCATCTTTTCCTGCACCGCATATCGGGCAGACAAAATCAGCAGGTACATCTTCCCATGGAGTTCCTGGAAGAACACCTGTTTCGGGATAACCTTCTTCTGGGTTGTATTCCCAACCACATACATCACATACGTACTTCATAGTTTTCTTGCATTTTATCTACATACCATATATGCAAATTCTATGCCACAACTTCTCACTCCTCGCACCGCTCCACAATTTTACCACCATCAAAAAACCACTGTCGTCCAGGGTATTTTTGCGGCCAAAGGTGATTGTGAGTGGAGATAAGCACCGTGATTCCTGCCTTGGAAATAGAATATAGCAACTCCATAATCTCGTTGCCTGTCTCAGGATCTAAGTTCCCCGTAGGCTCGTCCGCCAAAATCAACTCGGGCGTATTGAGCAAAGCACGCGCTATAACCACACGCTGCTGTTCCCCTCCCGACAACTCGTAGGGCTTTTTGTACGCCTTATCCTCCATCCCCACCTGCCGGAGCACTTCGCGCACATGGGGCTTCATTAGGCGTTTGTCTTTCCAACCTGTGGCCTTCAAAACAAACAACAGGTTGTCCTCCACAGAACGGTCGGTAAGCAATCGGTAGTCCTGGAAAACAATACCCAATCGACGACGCAGGTAAGGCAACTGGCGACGCTTGATTTTCGACATCTCATAATCCAGAACTTGCGCCGTACCACTAATGATAGGCAAAGCGCCATAGATAGTCTTCATCAAACTGGATTTACCACTGCCCACCTTGCCCAACAGATAAATCATCTCGCCTTCTTGTACCTCAAGGTTGATATCTGAAAGTACAATCTGCTCCGCTTGGTGGACTTCCACGTCTATGTAATGTAACAGGCTCACAATACGTCCCAAAAAGTATTACTCCATCTCGTTAAGTTTCGCTTCCAATTCTTTCAACTGCTCTTTGAGTCCATCTATCTTCTTCTGCATACTATCCACAAGCAGATTTGCCGACTTGGTATTACCAGAGAAGAATAAGATGTTGTTCTCTGCCGTCTTAATCTCTTGACGTAGATTCTCATACATACGCGCCAATTTTTGACGATCGGTCATCGCCTCTACACGTTTGCTAAAATTTGCCTTGGATGCTGCCCGCTTCTGCTCAAACGCCTGCCGTGCCTCTTGGTTTGCCTCACGCTTGGCATTGAAGAAAGTGTCGCATGCCTCACGGAACTGTTTCCAAATATCATCTGAATACTTGCGCGCCACAGGACCGATTTTCTTCCACTCTTCCTGCAATGCAACAAACAAATCTGCCGTTTCCTTCCATTCGGTGCTATTCTTCAACTCCTCCGCACGCGCCAATAAATCGCGCTTCTTACGCAAATTCTCGTTGAGTTGTTCTTTTATTTCCTTGTAGAAACTGCTCTTTGCCTTGAAGAATGCTTCACACAACGCACGATACTCTTCATAAATAGTCTGATTGTTCTTCTTAGGTGCAAAACCAATAGTACGCCATTCAGCCTGGATAGCCTGAATCTTCCCGGTAGCCTCGTCCCATTGTTTTCCCGATTTCAAACAGGAAAAATCTACCTCTTTCAATTTTGCGATGAGGGCTTGTTTCTTCGCTAAATTCTCTGCCTCTTGTGCGTGTAACTGTTCAAAATAAGCCTGGTGTTTCTTGTTAATAACAGTAGATGCTGCTTTGAACCTGTTCCACAAATCTTCACGCAACTCCTGCGCCACGGGACCAATTTCTGCCCACTCGTCATGCAACTGCTGCAAAGCACGGCTCGCCTCTACTACCGAAGGATTCTCTTGCAATTTCTCAGCCGCCTCGCAAAGCAAGGTCTTCAGTTCTAAATTCTTCTTGAAATCCAAATCGCGCAACTCGATATTAATCTTGACCAAATCGTAGAACTGTTCTTGGTACTGCTGATAAAGTTTCCACATCTCTTGCGTGTGGGTAGGGGG
>X363_Desmarests_Spiny_Pocket_Mouse__coassemble_836_pt1 | contig 14534 bp, 8 predicted proteins | sample X363_Desmarests_Spiny_Pocket_Mouse__metabat2_low_PE_030 | metagenome-assembled genome bin X363_Desmarests_Spiny_Pocket_Mouse
ATTTGTCTATTTCAAAAATCTTTACTAAATTTGCATTTGTTATTGGACTCTATACATACCAGACAAGGCAATACTTTTTGCAGATTTATTCCAATCGAACTCACCTATTGATTTTTGGGTTTATACCTATACCAACAAATCGGGCAAACTTAATACAAATCCATTCCGCCTTAATCCCAGTGATGCGCAGCACATCACAATAAATAAGTTTGACACATCCTATATAACGTTCCACTTGAGAAACACTAGAGTTGGACATATGCAAGTTAAATTCAACAATGGTTTTGTAGAGCGGTGCAAAAAACTAAAGCCAGACCTTGTGGTACAAGGAGTGCGAATGTCGTTTGGCAAACCATTCTCTTCATGGAATTTCAGTGTAGAGGAATAAGCGAGTATGCAGGAATAATTCACTAAATAATTTAATACTATGAAAATACAATTCTTAGGTGCAGCACAGGAGGTAACTGGCAGCAAGCACCTCATTACCACCGACGCAGGTGTGCGTATCTTATTAGACTGCGGTATGTACCAAGGTAAGGGCATGGAGACGGATGCTGCCAACCGCGAGTTGGGCTTTGATGCGCGGCAGATTGACTACGTCATTCTTTCCCATGCACATATTGACCATTCGGGATTGCTACCTTATATCTACAAAGAGGGCTTTCGGGGAGATATTATCTCCACGCCTGCTACGCGTGACTTGTGTGCTATTATGCTCCAAGACACGGCGTTTATCCAAGCGCAGGATGTGCGGTGGTACAACAAGAAGATGGACAGGCAACACAAGCCTAAAATCCAGCCTTTGTACGACAACAACCACGTGGAGCGGTGTATGCAGCATTTCGTGACCGTAGGTTACAACCGTCGTTTCCGTGTTTGTGATGACGTGTTTTTGACTTTTACCAATTCGGGGCATATGCTCGGTTCGGCTATCTGCTCGTTGGATATCAAGGAGAAGGGCGAATGGAAGCGTATTGCCTATACGGGCGATATAGGACGCCTGCATAGTCATATCCTTTGCTCGCCGCAGTTGTTCCCACAGTGCGATTACCTGATTTGCGAATCCACCTATGGTGATCGTTTGCACGAAGATACCTTGGTCAGCGAGGAGGAGTTGTTGGGTCTTGTAGAGAGTACCTGTGTGTATAAAAAGGGTAAATTGATTATCCCCAGTTTCTCCGTAGGGCGCACCCAGGAGATTGTCTATGTCCTCAACCAACTCTATAATGATGGTCGTCTGCCGCGAATACCCGTCTATGTGGATTCCCCGCTTTCGGTCAATGCCACCCATATATTCCGTATGTACCTGTCGGAACTGAACGAGGAGGTACAGGATGTCTTGCGTTTTGATGACGACCCCTTTGGCTTCAATACATTACACTATATCAAGGATATCAACGAGTCGAAACGGCTCAATAACAGTCCCGAGCCTTGCATTATCATCTCTGCATCGGGTATGTTGGAGGCGGGACGCGTGAAGCACCATGTGGCAAATCATATCTCCGACCCTTCCACCACGATTTTGATGGTTGGCTACTGCACGCCCACCTCCTTAGGCGCGCGTATTCAAGACCCAAATTTGAAATGGGTGAGTATCTTTGGCTTTGATAGACGTATCAAGGCGCAGGTAAGCAAGATAGAAGGTTTTTCTGGTCACGGGGATTATCGTGAGATGATAGACTATCTGACCCGTTCGCTCAATACAGACGCGGTGCGCCGTGTCTTTGTAGTCCATGGCGAGCATACCGCCCAGGAGACATACAAAGACCACCTCTATGAGGCAGGTTTTCGCGGTATTGAAATTCCCGCCAAAGGCGAAGAAGTTATCGTATAGACATAGTGTCTTCCCGTTTACCTTACGGGTCGCGTAGCCGACAAGTAGCCGAGAAGCAGCCGAGAAGTAGCCGAGAAGCAGCCGAGAAGCAGCCGACAAGTAGCCGACAAGCAGCCGACAAGCCTTTTTCTCAAAAATTAAAAAGACGTAGTTTTTTGATTTTTGAAGAGGAAGAATGACGGAGCGTTTGACGCACAAGGTGCGTCCTGTAAGCGTAGTCCATCCTGACGAGTCAAGTAGCCGACAACTCCCATCTGCGATTAAAAAAGTAAAGTGAATTTATACTTTATACAGAACTTTATAGCACCCCTTCCAATTCCAATAAGAACCGTTTGGCATCCAATCCACCTCCGTATCCAGTTAGTGTATGATCACTGCCAATGACGCGATGGCAAGGTGCAAAGATGGAAATCGAATTAGCCCCATTCGCGTTGGCAACAGCCCGCACGGCTTTTGGCATACCGATTTGCAGGGCCATTTCTCCGTACGAAATCGTTTGACCGTAGGGGATAGTGAGTAGGTAGTTCCATACGGTCTTCTGAAAATCCGTACCCACAAACAGCAATGGTACGTCAAATGTCCTACGTCTTTTGGCAAAGAACTCGTCCAACTGTCTTTCTGCCTGTTGGATGACCTTTGATGTCCCCTCCACGAACTCAGCGTGTAGGAGGCGTTTCAGACGCCTGTCCACATGCTCACGATGTTTCTCCACTTGCCAGTCGCATAAACAAAGTTTATCGCCAAACGAACCGAGTATCAACAGACCGCACGGCGATTCATAATGTTTTATGATGATGGAATATCTTGCTTTCATATCTTTGTGAGTGTTTCGGTGGTGCATATATAACAAACTTACCCGTTGCACTTCCCTATGACCTGTCCCGTACCTGTCCCGTAGATGTCCCGTGTGGTATGCTTGTGATATCTTGGCTCAATCGCCGTAATTCTCACGGTCGAAACTGCGGTAAGAGATGGCTTCCATAAGATGCTGCGGCAATATCTGGGCTTCGCCTGCGAGGTCTGCTATGGTGCGTGCCACTTTGAGGATGCGGTCGTATGCACGTGCGCTCAGTCCCAATTTGTTCAGCGAGTGTTGCAGCAACTTATCTCCTTGTGCATCAATCGGGCAGAACTGTCGAAGCATTTTGGGTGTCATTTGCGCATTGCAGTGGATATGTGTTCCTTGAAACCGCTGGTGTTGTATCTGCCGTGCGCGAACCACTCGCTCACGTATTGTTTGGGAATGTTCTCCCCCTTCTTGCTTGCGCAGTTCTTCGTAGGGAACGGCTTGTATAGGCACTTGTATGTCTATGCGGTCGAGCAACGGACCTGATATGCGGTCTTTGTAGCGGTGCACTTGTGCGGGAGTGCAGGTGCATGTATGGGTTGGGTCACCGTAATGTCCGCATGGACAAGGGTTCATCGCGGCAACCAACATAAAAGATGCGGGGTATTCTACGGATGTCTTTGTGCGTGCAATCGTGATTTTCCGGTCTTCCAAGGGTTGGCGCATCACCTCCAATGCGGTGCGTTTATATTCGGGTAACTCGTCTAAAAAGAGTACACCATTATGTGCAAGACTTATTTCACCAGGATGTGGATTTGTCCCGCCTCCCACGAGAGCAACGTCAGTAATGGTATGGTGCGGGCTGCGGAACGGACGTTGCACGATGAGTGAGCCATTGCTGTTGCCAGATTGCATAAGACCTGCCACGGAATGAATTTTCGTTGTCTCCAATGCCTCTTCCAGACTCAGAGGGGGTAGGATAGAAGGGAGTCTTTTTGCCATCATGGACTTACCCGCCCCCGGAGGCCCCACCATCAGGAGATTGTGTCCTCCCGCCGCCGCCACCTCCATGGCGCGCCGTACGTTCTCTTGCCCCCGTACATCTGCAAAATCCAAGTCCACAGGAAATGCTGCATTGGCGAAGAGTTGCTGTGTATCCACCTGCGTGGGGGCTACGCTTTGCGGGTCGTTCAGAAAGCGCACAACGTCCAATAGGTGTTCCATTCCATAGACTTCAAGCCCTGCCGCCACTGCGGCCTCCATCGCATTCTGTGCAGGCAGTATCAGTCCTTTGTAGCCTGCTTTGCGTGCACATAATGCAATAGGCAATGCACCTCGAATGGGTTGCAGTGAGCCGTCCAAACTAAGTTCCCCCATCAACATGTATTGGCTCAAATAGGCACTCTTCACTTGCTCGTCACCCGCCAGGATACCTATTGCCAGTGGTAAATCATATGCCGCCCCTTCTTTCTTTATATCAGCGGGTGCCATATTGATGGTGTAATTGCGCATAGGGTAGTGATACCCGTTTACTTGCAGTGCTGAATAGATACGATCCCGCGATTCTTTCACCGCATTGTCTGGCAGTCCAACTAATGTAAAATTTGTGCCAGCAGTCGCATGTACTTCTATCGTGATAGGCACGGCATCAATACCGACTGTTGCCGCGCCATATGTCTTTATTAGCATATCGTTTATGGGGTACTGGTAATCGTATCTTGGGATACGACGCCCGATTGTTTACGTTGAAGTTTCTTTTGTTCACGCATCAGTTTGCGCTGTTCGCGTTCCTGCTTGGTGGGGGTGTTGAAATCGTATTTCCACACAAATCCAATGCCTTGTATGGTACTTGCTTGCCGCAGCGAATACTTATCCACGGTGTGCGTGTAACCTTTCAGACGCAGTTTTCCATCGTCTGTAAGCAGCACCTCCACATCCAAATCTCCGAAGAAAGGCTGGTTGGCAATATCGTTGTACCGATAGCCGACATTACCGTTGATGACTAACCTGTCCACTGGTTGCAACTGGAACTGTGCTTCGTATTCTTGGCTCGCGTCTGCGCCTTCTCCGTCTGTGCGTATGTTCACGCCCATACTGAATACATTGGTCAGTTTGCTGAGCCATGCATTTATCTGCCCTGTTATGGTGGACGATAGGAGTGAGTACGATTCGTTCACGCCGATATATTGCGTACTGGTCATATATTCTGGCATAAAGAACTTGCCGAACACGAGCAGATACACCACTTGCCGCATCAGCATTTCGTCGGTGTTGATAATCGCCTTCACCTGTGTCTGAATAGCCTCGTCCGAGTTGGGCAACTCAATGGCGAACTGCAATACAGGTGCATCCAGCGTGCCGCGCATAGTCAGGCATGTGTTCACAGGAACGCTTGTGCGTGTGGTAGCCAGTTGGTCTATCTCGCTGCCAAACAGGTCTTTCAGACTGGCGGTCACACGGTATTTGGCAGTTACGTTCAGTTGGGGCTGTTCGGGTGCGCCCGTCCACGAAACGGAACTCCCCTCCGAAATGGTGAATTGCCGGCGAATGAGGTTACCTACCGTGAAATCAAGTGTCCCTTGTTGCAACACATAATTACCCATCAACTTCATATCGCCATTCTGCGAGTCGTAGGTGAAGCGTAATGCACCGTCCCCTCGTCCCTGTATCATGTCGCCATTGCGCTCTCCCAGCATCAGTTGAGCCAGCAAATGTTGATTTACGTCGATGTTCATAGCCAGTAGAATACGTGTAGCCGATTTCATACGGTCCTCTGATGAGGAAACGGGCAGGTCATCGTCCTCTTCTTCCTCGGTGATGATAGATACCTGGTTATGATCGACAAAGGTGATAAAGTTGCTTTCGGATGCCGTGGAAGCATAATCTATGGAGAATCGGAAGCGCGACTTGCCCACGGTGCGTGCATCGGCTTCTATGCGTACTTCCTCTTCATTGCCCTCTATCCGTACATCGCCGTTGGCATACACGCGCCCTTGCAGCATCTCTCCCGCTTTATCCGGTAGGTTGAGAGCCAGCGCATCATCCACACGCACATTGAAATTGTAACGGAAATTCTGAAAACAGTCATGATACAGTGCACCGTCCAGATACAGGGGATGCTTTTCTTCGTCATGGACCGTAATGTCCCGAAACTGAATAGATGTGGAGTCCATGATGACAGAGTCGGTCAGGTAGTACCTGCACCCTGTGAACGGAATGGTCAGTGCACCTCCTGTTGCCTTCACTTTGGCTGTTACCCAAGTGTTGTGATTTTCCCCGAATACCGCCACTTCGCCGCTGCCGTACCCGCTTATGTCCGATAATATCCCCGATGTCCAATGGTTGATAAAGTTCAGCGGCACGGAGTCGGGATATATCTGCAATTCCCAGTGTTTGGTAGCGGTAATCACACTACCGTCCACATGCGCCATTTTGCGTTCAGAAGGTGTATATACATCGCCATCTATTATGATGTTCTTTGTGTCTTTATCCAATTCCACATCGGCGTAGGCAGTTCCTAAATAGGCATCATTAATGCAAGCCGAGTCCAACCGCACGTTGGCTTCAAATATAGGGTTTGTGAATAGGTCGTATAGTGTGGCCCATCCGGAAGCGCGTCCGCTTAGTTTGAATTTCTCTTCTGGGAGGACGAAAGGCAGGATGAAGCCTGCATCTACATTTCCCAACTCTACGCGCAGTGAGTCATCTTTGCGTGAGCCTATCCCGTTCGCACGAATGTATTGATGCGATGCTTCCACCAGGAAATCTTGCACATGCAGTGTCGTGTCTGCCGCGCGGTAACGTATGTGGCTTTCGCCGATGGTGTAGAGGGAATCTTTTAGTACGACGGACGAGGGTAACACATGCAGGTCTATCCACGGTGCGCCTGCGTATCGGTCAAAGTGGGTATGGAGGTGTATATTTCCCGCGTAGACATGTTCTGCCGAATCCACTTGCTGGAGCGACAGATCCATATTCATCGTATTTTCACTGACTGACACATGCGTCAGCGCGCTCATGTTGCGTACCTTTGCCGCCACTGATAATAGGGCAGGACCGTCAAAGTTGTTGAACGAAAGGGTAACATCTTGTATGGGTGCTTTCTTGGTCGCAATTTTCCTCACGTATGCCTGCACACCGAATAGTTCATCGTTTTCGTGATAATAGCCTTTGAGCACAGGCTGGTCGCTGATGGTGAAAGGCAGGTGCAATACACGTTGCAGCGCACGCAATTGATGCCCGTAGATGTAAAAATCAATGGATTGAGGCATATGTCCCTGCATAGTCGCGATTTTCTTTTCTGCGGCTTGCATGAAAGCGTTCGGCAGGTATCTGTGTGCCAGGCGCAAGAACGCGTTGGGAAGTTCTGCATAGCGAAACGTACCGACTATGCCTGCTGTGACGAAATCAGAGGTCAGTTTTATCTGCTTGCGTTCTTGCTCTTCGGCTTGTACGATCAGTTTCAGTTGCTGCATCACGATGGAATCCATCCCATTTCTCAAACGCAGTGAATCCACTACCAAGTAGCCGTTCATCAGATCGGGATTGATTCCGCTGAGGTTGGCAGCGATAGTGAAACCCATCTCTGTGTTTCTCAGTTTGTCGGACAGCCCTAATATCTCAGGTCTGAATCGGTCTAAACGCAGGTCGAAATTGATGTCTGGCGCCTGCTCTGTGAGGTTTACCAGACCTGCAAAACGGAGTTGAAGGTTTTCGTCCTCAATGGAAAGGGTGCCATCGAAATGCTGCGGCTTGAATTTGCCGTTCACGCGTATGGTCTGGTAGGTGTAGTTGTTGTAGGATATGTCACGTATCTTGCCTCGTATTGTCCCGTTGGGCACGCCGTTCTGGATAGTACCTTTTGCACGGATATCCATAGACAATGCGCCAAGCGACTGTTGTGCGAGCATCTTGCCCAAACGGAATTTGCTGGTAGCAATGCGCGCGTTGTATTGCAGGTTCTTGAATGTCGTATCCGCCGCTAATGTAGCCTCTGTGGTAATGACGCCGAGTGCCGTACGGAATGCCCCGTGCAGGTTGAGGTTGTGCAGCCGTCCTTCTATCTGCCCGCGGTAGTGTATGTTGCCGAGTATTTGTATTTCTTTCGGGAGTTTGAATGGTTTCTCCTGCCAGTCGGAAACCAAGTCTTGTATCAAGCCTGCATTGGCAGCCAGGTCTTCACATTGCAGACGGATATACGGATCTTCGCGCAGTTTGCCCACCACCTGTGCGTTGCCGCGAAAGATGGGATGGCGATCGTATGATAATGCCAAGTCATTTACGGAAAGGCTGTCCGATGTACCCGACATGGAAGTTACTAAATGCACTTGCTTGTCCATTTTGGATAGCGCAGGCGAGAAAAAGGCGATGTCGCGCGGGCATAACGCTGCCTGTGGTATTTCCAACATCATGCCCATTGTATCTGCTATGCTGTCTTTTCCAAAGAGGACACGCCCATTTGTTGCTAATTCGCTGTTCGGCAGTTTCAGGTACAATGAGGGGATAGCCATCAAGGTGTCGTTATACACGAAACGTACTTGCAGTTCATCCACTTCTAAGGGCAAGGAGTTCCCATTCCGTACCACGAATTGCATGTTGTTTATCGCCGCATCCAACGAGTCTTTCGTAAAGTGGTGCAAGTCTAACGAAGCGTGATGCAACTGTGCGTGATAGTTGTCGTACCGACCGCGTATGTTGTTCAGTTGTATGTCCCGCACGGATAGGAAGGCGCGAAATTCACCTGTGGAATCTGGTTGTATGACCTCTGCAAGAAACGCACTGTTAAGCCGAGTCGAGTCTATGTGATACACGTTCACTACGCCTTCGTGTATCTTCACGTGCGAGAAAATGATTTGTTTTTTGAGGAGTGGGAGTGGTTTCAGATGTACATACATTTCGTTTATGTATGCCAGTGTATCACCTTGTTGGTCAGAAAGATAGATGCTGTCTATGCGTAGCCTTGCGGGGAACCGGTACTGTATATTTCCAATCTGTGCTTGTGCGCCAATACCACGGCTCAATTCTTCGGTAGCAAGCCGCAGAATAGCGTGCTCTACCCGTTCACTTTGCAGTACACATACCACCATCGTGCCTACCAGTAGCAGGCTGACAAAAAACACGGCAAGTATGTATAAGAATCGTTTCATTATAGCCTATATAATCCCGCGTGCAAAGTTACGACTTTTTTTCGATATATACAATACACACCACAAAAATCCTGCCATCTTTATAATACACAAGTAGTTGGTGGAATTAAATCTACCCCTATCTTTAGAAAGTTAAAAGTTAAAAGTTAAATCAGGAGTTGTTATGTATGTTCTTCTTCTGTGTTAGTCTGTTTTCCAACCGCGTAGCGGTGTTGATATGGTAGCCGTGGGTCGTACCCACGGAATAGTGTATCTCCTCTCTATACTACGACCGCGTAGTGGTCGGACAGAGTTTTTTTGTATATTCTATTGGTTACAAACAATCTACGTATTTTGAATATATTCGTTCAATTCAACCAACGAGTAATACACAAGTAGTTGGTGGAATTAAAAAGGTTAAAAAATACATAGAGAGTATTAGAATTTCGTAACAATACCCCCTCCGATGTCCTCCCGAGTACCTATAACGTTGCTCATTGTTCCACGAGCGGTCAGGTAGCGGTCAGGTAGCGGTCAGGTCGCCTTCATCTGGCATCTTTTTCCATTGTTCCACGGGCGGTCTGCACTTTCTCTGTTTGTTATCAAAAATTAAAAAGACCTGCATCCTTTTGATTTTTGAAGAGGAGGGGGATGACGGAGCGTTTGACGCACAGGGGGCGTTCTGTAAGCGTAGTCCATTTTAACGAGTGCATTATCTACGACCGAATGAGGCGAATACGAAAAAATCCTCCGACAACGAATGTCGGAGGATTTTTAGCATACCGTAGCGGTGTCTTATGCCTTATTTCAGCCGTTCCAATTCCACGGTGAAGTGGCGCATTAGCGCGGCCTCTTTGGTGATACGCAGTCCGCGTGTGATGCTCTCGCGGCGGTCATACACGTTCTTCAATGCTGCGGCTATCACGCGCATGTGATTGTCGGTATATACGCGGCGAGGGATACAGAGGCGCACGAGGTCGAGTCCGCTGAATCGGTTCTCGCGGGTCACGGGGTCGCGGTCGGCGAGGATATAGCCTATCTCGCAGGCGCGGATACCTGCCTCCAAGTAGAGTTCGCAGGTCAGGGTCTGCGCGGGGAATTCCTCTATGGGTACGTGTGTCAGCACTTTGTCTGCGTCCACGAAGATGGCGTGTCCGCCTGCGGGACGTTGGTAGGGTATGCCGTATTCGTCCAGGAGCGACGCAAGGTATTCCACTTGGTGGATACGTGTCTGCAACATATCAAACTGCGTGTTCTCTTCCAAGCCCACTGCGAGGGCGGCCATGTCGCGTCCGTTCATACCGCCGTAGGTGATGAAGCCTTCAAACGGAATGCAGAACTGCTTGCAGCCTTCGTACCACTCCTGTCGGTTGGTGGCGATGAAACCGCCCATGTTTACGATACCATCTTTCTTGGCGGACATCGTCATCGAGTCGGCATACGAGAACATCTCTTTGGCAATCTCTTGGATGGTCTTGTCTGCGTATCCTTCTTCGCGTGTCTTGATGAAATAGGCGTTCTCGGCAAAGCGGGCGGAGTCCATATTTACAGGCACACCGTACTTATGACAGAGTGCGCAGGTCTCGCGTATGTTCTGCATGGATACAGGCTGTCCGCCCACGGTGTTGTTCGTCACGGTCAGCACCATAAAAGGTACGTTGCTAGGGTTGTCTTTGAGGATTTGTTCCAGTTTCTCTAAGTTTACATTGCCTTTGAACGGTATCTCCAATTGGGTATTCTTCGCTTCGTCTATGGTTACGTCTATGGCGAATGCCTTGCGCGATTCGATATGTCCTTTGGTGGTGTCGAAGTGCGCGTTGCCAGGGATGACCTGCCCAGGTTTCACAAGGTAGGAGAACAGTACGTTCTCTGCCGCACGCCCCTGGTGGGTGGGGATGACGTATTCAAATCCCGTGATGCGTGTGATGGTGTCTTTCAGTTCGAAGAACGAGCGTGCGCCCGAATAACTCTCGTCACCCATCATCAGAGCCGCCCATTGGCGGTCGGACATCGCGCCTGTACCCGAGTCGGTCAGCAGGTCTATATATACCTGCTCCGAGCGTAGCATGAATACGTTGTTCTTGGCTTCTTTTAGCCATGCCTCGCGTTCCTCACGGGTGGATTTGCGGATAGGCTCCACCATCTTGATTTTCCACGATTCTGCAAATGGTAATTCCATGGTAATAAAAGGTTTTAATGGTTAATAATAAGGTGTGTTATTTCTTGTGTAGTTCTTGTATGGCGCGTTCCAACTGTTCGTCGAAGCGCAGTTGGTAGGCGAGCTGCCCTTTCTGGTAGTAGTAGCGTAGCACTATCTCACTGCCGAGCATCTGTTTCACCTCCTCGCTGTTTCGCCGCACAGCCTCGCGGAACGAAGGTTTCAGTAGGGGCTGTATCTGCTCCAAGGCGGCGAGGGTCGTCGAGTCGATGTCCTCGTGCCGTGCTATGTCCAACACCTCCTTGAAATACTTGCCCGTCTCTGTCTCATAACTGAAATTCCGCTCCTCCAAGAAATCGCAGAACGCTTCTATGTCTGCATCGGTCAATGTGAACTGTTCGGGTGCGTCTATACGCTCGTGCGTGCGGTGGTAGCGCGTAGCGTAGTCGAAGAACAGGTTGTTGATGTATAGCGAATAGCAGATATCCACTTTCGTGCTGTCCTCCATTACGATGTCGGGCAGTATGCCGCCTGCCGTGTCGCGTTTCAGGGCTTTCCCTTTCTGTTGTTCTGCGTAGTCTATGGCTTGTATGCACCGCCCCGAGGGTAGGTAGTATTTCGAAGTCGTCACTTTCAGGTGTCCGTCGTAGGCGATGGGGCGCAGGTTCTGCACGAGTCCCTTGCCAAAGGTGCGCTGCCCGATGAGCGTGGCGCGGTGCAGGTCTTGCAGGCTGCCGCTCACGATCTCGCTGGCGGAGGCGGAGTTTTTATCCACCAATACGACCAATGGCAGGTCAGGGAAGCGCACGGGTGCTTGGGTGATGTATTGCCGCTGCGATGCAACGGTCTTGCCTTTGGTGGATACAATCTCCGTGTCTTTATCCACAAAGAGGTTCACTATCCGTATTGCCTCGTCCACGATGCCGCCACCGTTGCCGCGCAGGTCTATCACCAAGCCGTTTATGTGCTGGTTGTAATACAGGTCGTCCAAGGCGGCAGCGAAATCCCTCGCGGAGTTCTCGGTGAACTCGCGGAACGATATATAGCCCACTGTCCCGCTGTCCGTTGGCAGCGCGCAGTAGTAATCCACAGCGTCCATATGTATCTCTTCCCGTGCGAACGACTTTGTAAATGGCTTGCTTTCGCCTTCACGCTCCAAGACGAGGGTTACTGTCGTTCCTGGCACGCCGCGCAGGTTATTGCTCACCTCGCTCACGTCCTGCCCTTTGGTCGATATGCCGTCCACCGACACGATTCTGTCGCCTGCCAGCACACCGTTGCGCTGTGCGGGTTTACCCTCGTAGGGATTGACAATGAAGGTATATCGTTCGCCGTTCACGTCGCGTTGTTGAATCACCGACCCGATACCGCCGTATTTTCCTTGTGTCATCATGCGCAGGTCTTCGTCTTTCTTCTTGGGAAAATACACTGTGTATGGGTCTATTTTTCGCAGCATAGCGTTTATTGCCGTCTCTGTGAGCGATTCGTAGTTGAGCGTATCCACGTAGTTCATATCCAATTGCCGTAGCACATCATTGAATATGGTCATCACTTCGTCCGCCCGCGCTGTGCGCTGCTGTGCGGCTACGCCTGCCACGCACAGCCAAAGAAAGGTAACTATATAAACTGTCTTCTTCATATCAATGTTGTTGTTCCATATCTGTTTTATCTATTGCCTATTCCTAGTCGTTATTTTGCCGTCATAACAATAGTTTTTGGGTTGCATTTGTCTCGAATGATAAATTTGCATGATGCCTCCTGCTACTGTTACAAATGTAGTAGGAACTTCGGTGCAATATCCTCTATTATTGTTTGTGGAACGCCATTCTCTTTGGCGATTGTTGCCCACTGCGAACTTGCTTCTACCACCTCTTCTATGATGTCGTTGGCATTTTTGATGTTGTTTCGTTCTGCGCAGACCAACAAATCCTGCCGTGTAATGGTGTCAAATTTACCATTTACAGACATCTGATGGGTGGCTGTCCATGCGCCTTTGGGGTTGTAGGCATATCCTATGTCGTAGGCGGGTGACAAACGCCATTGACCCGATTCGTCCATCAGAAAGGAAATGTTTTTTGTGTGGTCGTCTTGGTTGCGAACCACCACATTGAATACCATCCTCCGAAACATCTCTTGCGCTTCTTGGTAGGTCAAGCGCAAACCACGCATTATGTTGAATGCGTGTTCATACGAATAGGCTCTTAATAATCTGTAATCATAGTGCGCAATACCGCATAGCGTCTGCATATGTACTTTTTGGGTGCCTATGCGGTCAAAACGTTTGGTTATAAAGTGTGCGCGTCCGTTTTCTTCTATGAGCAGACATTCCGTCATCTCAATACCGCATGCTTTCGCAAGTTGTGAGAAAGAGTACTCCAATCGTCCATAGTTTTCTGTCTCACGAGAACCCACCAGACCTGATACAGCGTCCAATTTAATCAAGTAGTGGTCAAAGCCTTCGGGGGCGTCTATCTGCCCCGAACGCACTTCGCCTGTTTGTTTGTTGTATGCGACCACTGCCTTTGCGCGCTGACCACCCGCAGACGTTCCTAATTGCAATATCTGCTCAATGGCAGATTTGGTATCTTGCGATAGATTGGTATGAAATTGCAGTTTGTTGGATAGTGCTTCTCTTGCAACCTGTACCAGTTCATTCCATTCAAACTGTACGGTGTTGTCATACAAATTATCCGCAAAGGATGGCTCAAACTCTAATGTACCCATACACCGCTTGCCCAAGAAACACAATGCTTCTATTGGATTCGCATCGGTACGACCGTTCATCATTAGCCATTTGTCTAACAGTACTCGTCCGTATGTATCGGGCAGTGCATCTGCCAGCATTCCAGGTAAGCCTTTGAATGTTTCATAATTCAAGTCTCCAAAACTATAAATGTATCCCTGTTTGACAGGCATTTTTATAGGAGATGGCTCTATATTTTTTCTTGCAAAATCGTCATCGTATTGAAATTGTGCCAACTGATATTGCTTATTCCAATACACATATCCCATGGTCTTGCCATATAATTTTATTTGTGCAATATCTACCATGTTGTTTCCTCTTGAGGTGTATAAGACTTGTTTTTGGCGGCACGTTTGCGTGCAGGGTGTTGCTGTTGTTGCGTCAGTTTGAAATATGTCTCGGGGCTGATAGGCTCTTTGTCGATCAGCGGTTGCAATACCTCTAATTTGCCCAATGTGCGCAAGATACGTAATAGCACATCTACCGACTTTATTACCCCCTCTTCTGCGCGCACCATAGAAGACAACGATATGCCTGCCTTTTGCGCCAATTCGTTTTGGCTCATATTCTGTTTTAGGCGCAGTTCCTTGACTTTGGCAGATATATGGCGTATTATGTCTTCGTCTGATAATAAGTATAGATTGTTCATAATGTGTCTAATGAGAGTGGTTGTGCAGCAATTACTATGGTCAACGTGTCAATGTAGAGTAGTTATGTCGTGCTCGTTACTTGGGCTTATCGTATAGAAAAACCACATTGCAAAGGTACATTATTTTTTTGAAACTACCAAATTTTACGCTAAAATTCATGGCTATTGTGCCGGAAAATGTGCATTTATAGAGTCCAATAACAAATGCAAATTTAGTGAAGATTTTTGAAATAGACAA
>X363_Desmarests_Spiny_Pocket_Mouse__coassemble_850_pt1 | contig 14296 bp, 10 predicted proteins | sample X363_Desmarests_Spiny_Pocket_Mouse__metabat2_low_PE_030 | metagenome-assembled genome bin X363_Desmarests_Spiny_Pocket_Mouse
TAAGAGGAAGGAAAAAGGGAGAGAGTAGGATGGTGAGGAAAGGCTTTTCCGCGGGGTGAGAAGTGAGGGTTTTGGCTTTTCGAACAGGCAAGATTTCGATATTTCAATATTTCGAGGAAGTCGCTTTTTCGATGGGTTCATAGAAAGGGGAAAGAACCCGTTCGAAAGGTCTGAGGGGGCGGCTATTCGGGGAGGGGCGAGATTTCGATTTTTTGAAGGGGCGGAGATGGGGAATAGGAGCAAGGGAAAGGTATAAAGGTATTATAGGGCAAAGTAAGGATTAGGAAAGTAACATAAGCAAGACAAAAAGGAGAATGTTTGCCATTTAGGTTTTCACACTGCCAAGGCTTGGGGATTTTACTACTATAAATCGTTGCTATACACGTCACGGAATGCCTGTATGCCTATGTGAGAATGCAGAAACAGAGAAAATTTAATGCAGTTGGGCAGACAAAAACGGGTTTCATTTGCATATTTCACAAAAAAGCACTACCTTTGCGCTTTATTTGGGTGTATTCAACAAATAACGGAGATCACAGCATGACAGGCGCAGAATTGCAAAACATAAAACAGCGTTTCGGCATCATCGGGAACAGCCCTTTGCTCAACCGTGGCATAGAGGTGGCCGTGCAGGTGGCGAAAACAGACCTGAGCGTATTGGTTACAGGCGAATCGGGCGTAGGAAAGGAGCATTTCCCAAAAGTGATTCATGCCTTTTCTGCCCGTAAGCACGGCCCGTATTTCGCAGTGAACTGCGGCGCCATACCCGAAGGCACCATCGACTCGGAACTGTTCGGGCACGAGAAAGGGGCATTTACCGATGCGAAAGCCGAACGAAAAGGCTATTTCGAAATAGCGAACGGAGGCACGCTCTTCCTGGACGAAGTGGGCGAACTGCCGCTACAAACACAGGTACGGCTGCTGCGCGTATTGGAGACAGGGGAGTTCATACGCATGGGCTCCTCGCAAGTGCTGAAAACCAACGTGCGCGTAGTGGCAGCCACCAACCTCAATATGCCCCGCGCCATAGAAGAGGGACGGTTTCGCGAAGACCTGTACTACCGCCTCAACACCGTGGAGATACGCGTACCCGCGCTGCGCGAACGAAAGGAGGATATACCCCTACTCTTTCGCAAGTTCTCGGTGGATTTTTGCAACCGATACCAGATGCCCCCGCTCACGCTGTCCGAAGATGCTACCCGCCTCCTCCAATCCTACTACTGGAACGGCAACATACGCCAACTCAAAAACATCGCCGAGCAGGTATCCGTCATCGAGATGGACCACCATATCTCCGCCGAGACACTCCAACGCTATCTGCCTGACAACGAACGCCAAAGCAGCATCATGCTTTCGCCCAGCAGCACAGGCACGCAAGCAGGCAAAGACTATGCGCATGAAATAAGCATCCTGTACAATATGGTGGTAAAATTGCAGCAAGAGATAACGGAACTGAAAACACGACTGTCCGCCCACGCCACCCCCTCGCATTCGCTGCCGCAACACCCGCACACGCCTATTGCACAGGCAGAAGAGATACAGGACTTCGAGGAAATAGCCGACACACCTGCCGCCCCTGCCATAAGCCAGCCCGTCAATCTCGAAGAGACACAGCGCGAGACCATAGAACGCGTGCTCAAACAATCGAACGGCAACCGCAAGGTGGCAGCCGACCGACTCGGCATATCGGAACGGACACTATACCGCAAAATCAAGGAATACAACCTGACCAACGTATAACCCTCCTGCCCGTCTTTGACGAGCAGGCACAGACTGATTATCAAACAAATGCGCCTAAACATAAAAACGCCCTTATTCACCCTACTGACTTGCGCCTACTGCACCCTGCTGCTGACCGCATGTGCCGTTTCCATCAAGTTCAACGGCGCGAACATAGACTATTCCACCACCCACTCCATATCCATTGCCGACTTCCCCAACAATGCCGCCATGGTCAACCCTACGCTCAGCAGCAACCTGACGGAAGGCATACGCGACCTTTATCAACGCCAGACGCGCTTGGAGGTGCTACGCAAAGGAGGAGACCTGGAAGTGGAAGGCGAAATCGTGGGCTACGACATCACCGCCATGGCGATTTCTGCGGATTCCTACGCCTCCGAGACCAAACTGACCATCCGCGTGAAGGTGCGCTTCACCAACAACATAAAACCCGAAGAGAGTTTTGAGAAGACCTACTCTGCCTTCCAGACCTTTGACTCGTCGCAGATGCTCTCTGATGTGCAGGACGAACTGTGCAACACGATGATCACCGAAATTGCCGAAAGCATATACAACGACACCGTGGCACGATGGTAAAAAACAGGGGACTTGTTTGCGGATTATCGGCTACTACAACCCTACAAAACAGCCCTCAAAACACCAAAAAAGCCTCAAAAAACAGAAATCATTTGGTAGTCTCGAAAAAAAAACGTACCTTTGCACGTTCATTGTGATAATTTCAAACTTATAATAGTCGAATCATGTACATTTTTCTTACAATTCTTATCGTTATTGCAGCCGTTTTGCTGACTCTGCTGGTGTTGGTACAGAATAGCAAAGGGGGAGGACTGGCTTCCGGTTTTGCGGGTGGCAACCAAGTGATGGGTGCGCCTAAGACGGCTGACTTCTTGGAGAAAGCAAGTTGGACACTCATCGCAATCATCGTCGTGCTGAGCGTTGCGGCTGTAGGTTTCAGCAAAGGCGGTCAGGCAACAGACAGCAACGAGAGTGCTATCAAAGAGCAAGTGCAACAAGCCGCTGAACAGATGCAACCCGCTATGCCCGCTGCGGACTTTGGCGCAGAAAACGCAGACGCAGAAGCCGCAGAATAAACGGCACGATGGCACACCTGCCTGCACGATAGCGGCAGAAGGCGTGTACAACGCTATATAGCAAGAGCAATCAAGCACATTTTGTCTTGGTTGCTCTTGTTGTACGTCATACAATGCCGCGTACGCACAGTGGGAAACACTACGATGCACCTATGCATCGACACAACGCCTATAAAACAGAATAGACGCTTATAACGCAATGCATTGGTCAAACCACAACCCTGCACATATCGGTTCATACGCCACGCATGACAAGGTGTATATATTATCTACAAGGCAGAGAGGGGATGTTCATTTACCTAACCCGTTAATACACAGTTTCTCCCTGTCCGAGAACCATACCTCAGACAGGGAGAGACAAAATTAGCGAGGAACGAACAGAGCCTTATCGCTTACGGACGAATGATTTTGTGGGTAGATACGCCCTTGTCGGTATAGACTCTGGCTATATATACCCCCTGCGGCAGCGCCGATATGTCGGCTTGTCCTTGGGCAGAGAAAACAGGCTGTCCCTGAACAGAATAGAGCGATATGGTAGCCTCACGATAGTCGGTATAGATTACATCGTCTTGGATATAGATACTGTTCTCTCCCTGTATATTCTCAACGGCGGTGTACTCTTCTGCGGGGAACTCGCCCGTTACGTCTCCATACAGGCCGATATTATCGAACAACAAGGCTTCTCCTGCCTCCGTATTGACACGGATAGAGAGGTAGATTTCCTTGCCTGCATAGTTCTCCGACAGGTCTATGCCACGTGTCTTGGGCGTAACGCTCTCTTTGGTCACCGTGAGTTCGGAGGAGTACCAATCGGGGTCGTCCGGACCGTCAGAGATGCGAATCTGGTAGTCTTCCAAGAACAAAGGATTGAACGAGAAGGCATCCCATACGAAATAGGCTTTCTCTGTACCTACCTTCATCTTAGGCAACACCAACCAACGGTTCGCCTTGACCTCCTCCACGAACCACGTGCAAGCCGCGAGCACCCTTGTGCCCAACATCGGGTGTTCTTGTATCGGGAACAAGCCCCATCCCTCTTCGTTGAACTCCTCGCCCGCGTCGGGGTGTATCGTGGCCTCGTCGTAATGGCGCATCGTGAACGCCTCGGAAATCTTGCCATTTTCAAACTGATACAGCGCAACAGGCTCGCCTAATACAGTGATTTCGCGGGTTATGCTGTTGTTGTCGGGATTCTCATCCTTGTCGCACACGATCTCTGCCTTGATGGTATGCGTGCCTGGACGTAACGTATCCAACACGTTAGGGAAAGTAACCTCCCTAATCATCTGCGCTGTCATAGCGAGGTCGACGGAGTCTACCTTTTGGTCGTCGATATACAGGCGCACCCGCACATCAGCATCCAGGATACCCGCATTCTTCACGGTGGCGACAATCTCTTTGGTATTGGTAGCGCGCACGAAATCGAAAGGCTTGGGCATATCGGTCAGAATCATATCCACCTTCTCGCTGGACGCTTTCTCGAACGTCACATCGTCTATCACGAGCCAGTTCTCGTCCTTGTCGCTGAATGCATAGAAACCGATGTAGATAGTCTGCGCCTTGTCGAAATGGATGATATTGACCGACTCTTCATAACGCTCATTGGTTGCGGGGTCGTAGCGTACAATCTCGTGGGTCATTGCCTCGGGGGTGGCTTGATTACCGTAAAAGACCGCAAGACGCTCGGGATGATCCTCGGAAGCCGCATACCAGAAACGCAGCACGTAGTATCCCTCCTCCACTGCGATAGGCTCGAGGATTGCCCAGTCGTCGGCATTGTTATCCTTGTTGTAGTTGTAGCCAAGGCAGCCCATGTCGGTGCGGGAGAAATGCGTGAAGAAATCGTTGAACACCACATCCCACGTGCCATCATCTTCATTGAGGTTGAAGAACTTGATGTCGGCGATATTGTCGGTCGGCTCAAAGCCGTTGAAATAGGGCACGATGGCGGGTGCTTTGTGCCGCACTACAGCCATCGCCGTGTCGTTGGCGGGCGTGATGTCTTCGGGATAGACGGTATATGCCTTGATAGCATAGGTCTTGCCCGGCGTAGAGAGGTCTGCCTTGGCGGCAAAGGTATAATCGACGGTAGCACCTGCGGCAAGCGGCGTGGCAACCTGCTCGGTGGCAACCACTGTGCCGTCTATCTCAAACGCCACGGCATAGGGCTTCGACGCGCCTAATCCGTTGTTGGCAACTTGGACGGTTACCGCCTCCTGGTTGGTAAGGTTCTCGTCCGACACAGGAGAGGTGATAGCCGCTACCTGCAAATCCACTTGCGTGGAGAGGTCTTGCGTGTATTCCGTAGAGACGGATTTGAGGTATAGCCGCCATTTGTTCGGCTCGGAAGCGGCTTGAAACGCAATGCGGAAGGTCTCGCCCGCAGCCACCTCTTTGGCAACCACCGCAATATAGTCTTCGGCTACGGCAATGTGGCTTTTCAGCAGCGTGTAGGTAGCGACATCGGTGCCTGTACCCGCGTAGATATTGAGCGCCTCGCCATAACTGCTGCCCTTGAACTGGTAGGTGATGAGCATATGGCCCTCCTTGTCGGCAGTGATCTCGGGCGAGATGAGCCAGTCGTTTGCCGCGTTAGAGGATGAATACTGGTACATCACATAATAGCCGTCTGTGGCATCGGCATTGTACTGCCACGTGGTCGCATCGCTATTGGCATCCACAACTGTCCAAAGCGCGAACGCTTCGGCGGTCTCAAACTGGGTGTCCAAGGATGTGGTCTGTGCCTGCGCCCAACTTGCGCAACACAACATCCCTGCAACGAGGTAAAGAAATCTTTTCATACTAATTAGAATTTAATGATAACCCCCACCCCCATACAAGCCTCTCTCATTAGGGGAATAGGGTGCACTATGCACCAAACAGAGCCGCAAAAATTATGCCGTAATCAGCCAACAGACAGGGATTTTGGCAGGTTTCTGCATTTTGCAAGCAAATTAGGGTCAAACCACACGGGCTTAGGCATTTGCCAGCAATAGACAAATGCGTTGCAAAACCTTTCGCTATCCATCAAAGTGTTACTCCTGCGACCACCGACCCGCCACCGAGAGAAGAGCGGGAGAAGAGCGAGAGATGACACAGCCGCCCACGGCAAGCAGAAAGATTGTGTATGGCTTGTTTTGCTATCATCGTGCAGCAATGACATGCCTCGGTATATGAACCGCCACACCTTGAATAAGGCAGATGCAGTGCGATGGCAGCCTACATTGATAACAATAGAGAAACCTTTGCGGGTTTCTCTATTGAAATGCGCATATACTGCAGGCTAATCGATTACTCTGCGACCGTACCCTGTGCGGTGTATTTCACGCCATCGCGGATAATATACAACTGACCGTTCTCCACTACCTTAACGGCTTTTGCCTCTACGGCAGCATTGGAGATAGCGGTGGGCACTGTCTTGATAGAAATCAACTCGTTGCCTTGTGCCACTTGGTAACTGTCGCCATTCCAAAGCATCAATGTACCGTAAACGACCACCTCATCGCCTACTGATAGTCGAGATTCAGAAGTAAACTTCTCTCCACCAAGATACAAACCACGGAAAATAGTCAAGTCGGAAACGCCGTCAGTAATCACATAGGTAGCATTGCCGTAGTCGATACTCACCTCCGTGATGGACTTGATAGTACCCTTCACATACAGTTTGTTGCGCAAGCCAAGTCCCTCGTCAATCACGGCGATAGCCTCAGTAGCGGTGTAAGCCGTACCTACGGCATTGATAAACGCATACTCTGCAATCGTTTCACGGCTGAACTCTCCTGCTGCATTTTTGGCAATAGCACGCACTTTTGTACTCTTTGCAGGAATAGTGATAGGTGTGGTGTACTCCACAGCCGTAGCGCTTTCGGCAGGATCCGTACCGTCCAATGTGTAGGAAATGGCAGCCCCCTCAGTAGCGCAAGACATCGTCAAAGCAAAAGCCTCTACGAAACTTCCATCCACCACTTTACCCTCTTCGGGGGTGAGAACGGGCGCAGCAACTGCCGCAGCAGATTCTATTGCGTAGAACTTCACGCCACTGAATTGCACGAATTTATTACTCTTAACACTAACCGTTACGTTGTACACAAACTTAAAATACTTGTTTGCCCACGTTTCGCCTTCTGGGCGTGTAAAGGTTGCCATAGCAGAAGCCGCAAATGTACCTTCATACTCCTTTGCATCAGAAAAATCCGCACTGCTTGCAACCAACATCTTGAATGAATTCACGGTGATATCATTTGCTGTACCATGAATAACCTCTACTTTCGTCACATCGTCAGCAATAGCCGTCTTGGTATAAACCGTACGATCTACACCAGAAAGCGACTTACCACCCAAACGCCAAGGGTTCTGTTGGGTATTCCCGTTAAAATTCCATGTAAAACCGTCCACTGTAACATCACAGTTGCCAGCATAAGAGTTGTTCGTGCCTTGCAGACTTCCTGTCGTGTTCAGTTCTTCTACGACAATCTCTTGTGCAAAAGAGAACGTGGCTGCGAGAAGGGCAGCCAAAAGAAATGTAAACTTTTTCATAACATAATAAGATTATAATTAAACATAAAGTGTATTTATGTCTATCCTTTGTCCTCACCTGCTACCTCCTCCCTCGCATCTGACCCGACAAACGAACTTAGCGACATCCTCACCTACAAAAACGCACCCGACTAAACGTTTGTACGGTTCAAAAATGGAATGGTTCACGACAACATGCTATCCGCATCTTCTTCGACCGCAAAGGTACTGCTATTTTTCGACATACGCAAGCAATTCCCGTATTATTTGCAAAATAATTGTCAAAAGCCTCTAAAAGCATAGAAGGGTAGGTTTATCCTTCATGCGTAACAACACGAGCAGAAAGCAGTATGGGGAAAGGAGGCGTACTATATTACTGCCACACGATACGATTTAGAAAAAATCTGCACTTTTTATATCGAAAATTTGCATATTATAAAAAAAAAGCCTACCTTTGCGGTAGAAAAAATGTGATACTCACAAAAAAACCACCCTAACCTATGGTTTTCGATAGAAATATATACCTTCAACGGCTGATAGACAGTCGTGGCAACGGAATGGTAAAAATTGTAACAGGCATTCGCAGATGCGGAAAATCCTTTTTGCTCTTTACGCTGTTTCGCGATTGGCTGCTACACAACGGCACGGATACCAACCACATCATTACATTTTCCTTTGACGATAGGAGAAACAAAAAATATAGAAATCCAGATACATTATTGGATTATATAGACGCTACCATAGTAGAGGACAAACAAACCACCTATATTATCCTTGATGAGATACAATTGGTAGATGAATTTGTAGAAGTGATGTTAAGTCTGATGCACAAGTCCAATGTGGAGGTGTATGTGTCAGGCTCCAATTCCAAGTTCTTGTCCTCGGATGTGGTAACTGAGTTTCGCGGTCGCGGTTGGGAGATACGCGTGCACCCACTTAGTTTCGCGGAATACTACGCAGGAATGGGCGGAGATAAGATAGAGGCATTAAGGACATATTATGCCTTCGGTGGTTTGCCACAAGTGGCACTCATGCAGACGCGAGAATCCAAACAGGCATTTCTGAAAGAAATCTTGGAAACGACCTATATACGAGATGTCATACAGCATAACGACCTGCGCAACGAAGAGGGACTACGGCAAGTCCTGCAAGTGCTGTCTTCCTCTATCGGTTCAAGCACCAATACGAAACGGATTGAAAATACATTTCACACAGAAGAGCACCTTACTATAAAAGATAGTACTATCAATAAATACATTGCTCACCTGCAAGAAGCCTTTATCATAGAAGCTGCCCTGCGCTATGACATAAAAGGACGCAAATATATCGGCACACAAACTAAATACTATTTTGAAGACGCGGGTATTCGCAATGCCATACTCAATTTTAGGCAGAGTGACGATGCATCCCACCTTATGGAGAACGTGATTTACAACGAACTACGCAGCAGAGGCTATTCGGTGGATGTCGGACAAGTGGACACATGGGAAAAGAAAATAGACGGCAAGTATATTCGCAAAAACCTGGAAGTGGATTTTGTTATCAACCGTGGCGACAAAAGGCTATATATTCAGTCTGCTTACAGTATGCCCACCATAGAAAAAATACACCAAGAGAAGCGCCCTTTATTGCATGTTCCCGATGGGTTTCAAAAGATTATTGTGACGGACGGATACAATATCACACACTATAACGAAGACGGTATTTTAGAAATTGGGCTGTTTGACTTTTTGCTCGATACGCATATTCTCGAAGCGTAGGAAATGATGGAAAAGTCGCATTTAGGGTAGTTTTTTTGTGAGTATCACAATAAAACTACCCTAAATATATAATGCTTCCTCAATGCCCCTACAATACACTGCTGTTGAAAGGAACAGAACATGGAATATAAAACAGTTCTCCCGACTGCCTGCGTTAGGTCAAGCGGTCGGGAGAGGATTCTATAATGCAAGACAGTAGTACTACAACGACTAAGAAATACTAAGCCTATGAAGTATTATTTTTGTATTACTCAGTGTGTATGGATAGCGCATGGGCTATACATCTACTTCTGCCTTGCGGTTTCCAAAGGGAGGATTACTTCTCCCAGTTGGTCTGGAGCATGCGCAGGTAGGAGCGGTAACGCCACTGTGCGTTGTCCTGAGCAGCTTGGAACAGGTCGGCAGCCTCGGCAGGATACTGTTTCATCACAGAGGAGAAACGTACCTCACCCTTCAAGTAGTCTTGGAACTTATCCCACTGTGGTTCTTTGGAGTCGAGCGAGAACGGGTTCTTGCCTTCTGCCTCCAAAGCAGGGTTGTAACGCCACAAGTGCCAGTAGCCACATTCTACGGCTTTTGCCTCTTCTGCCTGGCTCTTGCCCATACCTGCCTTCAAACCGTGGTTGATACAAGGAGCGTATGCAATCACGAGCGATGGTCCTGGATAAGCCTCTGCCTCGCGGATGGCTTTCAGCGTCTGTGCATGGTCTGCGCCCATAGCAATCTGTGCCACATAGACATATCCGTAGGTGGTGGCAATCATACCCAAGTCTTTCTTGCGGACACGCTTACCCATAGCGGCAAACTTCGCAATCGCACCAAGAGGAGTGGATTTCGATGCCTGACCACCCGTGTTGGAATACACCTCGGTATCCAATACAAGGATATTGACATCCTCACCCGATGCGATGACGTGGTCGAGACCGCCGTAACCGATGTCGTAGGAAGCACCATCACCACCGACAATCCACTGGCTGCGTTTCACAATATGGTCTTTGTATTTCAAGATCTCCTTGCAGGTGTCGCAACCGCATGCCTCGCAAGCCGCAACGATAGGCGCATAGAGACGGTTCGTCACCTCTGCGCTGTTCTGATTTTCAAGCCATTCGTTGAACATACCCTTCAACTCCTCCGAGCAGCAAGTGCATAGCAGCCCCTGCTTCATCAGGTTGGCAAGACGCTCACGGATTTTGCGGTGTGCAATCTGCATACCCAAGCCGTACTCGCAGAAGTCCTCGAACAAGGAGTTCGACCAAGCAGGACCGTGTCCCTTGTCGTTTACAGTGTACGGTGTGGACGGTACAGAGCCCGAATAGATAGACGTACAACCCGTAGCGTTGGCGATAATCTCGCGGTCGCCATAGAGTTGGCTGATGAGTTTCAGATACGGTGTCTCACCGCAACCCGAGCAAGCACCCGAGAACTCAAACAGCGGCGTAGCGAACTGCGAGTTCTTCACGTTCGACTGGATATCCACCAGAGACTGTTTGGTCTTGATATGCTCTATGCCGTAGTTCCAGTTCTCTGCCTCGATCTCCTGTCCCTCTAATGGTACCATCGACAATGCCTTGCCCAATTTCGGGTTGCCAGGACATACGTCCACACAGTTGCCGCAACCCAAGCAGTCCAAGACACCTACCTGCACACGGAAGTGCATGCCCTTCAAGGCAGCAGGGGCTTTCATCTCGCGTGTAGCACCTTGGATGCCCTTCACCTCCTCATCGTCCATCACGAACGGACGGATGCAAGCATGAGGACATACGTATGCACACTTGTTGCATTCGATACAGTTGTCGGCATTCCATACAGGTACAAAGGCAGACACACCACGCTTCTCGTATTTTGCCGTTCCGGCAGGCCACGTGCCGTCTTCGATACCCTTGAATGCGCTGACGGGCAGCAAGTCGCCGTCTTGCGCGTTGATAGGACGTACCACATTGGTGATGAAAGCAGGCTCGTTGCCGTAATCCGACTGTGCATCTGCACCCAACGAAGACCAAGCGGGGTCAATAGCCAGTTGTTTATACTCGCCACCACGATCCACAGCAGCGTAGTTCTTGTTCACCACGTCTTCACCCTTCTTGCCATAGGACTTCACGATGAAGTGTTTCATCTCCTCTACGGCTTTCTCCACAGGGATAACCTCTGTGATACGGAAGAATGCCGATTGCAGGATGGTATTGGTACGGTTGCCCAAGCCAATCTCCTGCGCAATCTTCGTGGCGTTGATATAATATACCTTGATGTCGTTGTCCGCAAAGTATTTCTTCACTTTGTTCGGCAGGTTCTTTGCCAACTCCTCGCCCTCCCAGATGGTGTTGAGCAGGAAGGTACCGCCTTTCTGCAAACCGCGGGTGACATCGTACATATGGAGGTATGCCTGTACGTGGCAAGCCACGAAGTTCGGCGTAGTAACGAGATAGGTGGAGTGGATAGGCTCGTCACCGAAACGGAGGTGCGAACACGTGAAACCACCCGATTTCTTGGAGTCGTACGAGAAATATGCCTGGCAGTACTTATCCGTGGTGTCACCGATAATCTTCACCGAGTTCTTGTTGGCACCTACGGTACCGTCAGCACCCAGACCATAGAACTTAGCCTGGAACATACCCTTGCCGCCCATAGCAATCTCCTCGCCAACAGGCAGCGAAGTGAAAGTGATGTCGTCATTGATACCTACGGTGAAGTGGTTCTTAGGCATAGGCAATGCCAAGTTGGCAAATACTGCCAGCATCTGTGCAGGCGTGGTATCGTTGGAACCCAGACCGTAACGACCGCCTACTACCAAGATGTCCTTCAAGCCGAGTTCGTCCAAAGCATCCTTCACGTCCAGATACAAAGGCTCTCCGTTTGCGCCTGGTTCTTTCGTGCGGTCGAGCACACAGATACGCTTTGCCGATGCGGGCAATGCCTCTTTCAGGTATTTCAAGGAGAACGGGCGATAGAGATGCACGTTTATCAGACCCAATTTGTGGTTGCCCTGTGCTGCTTCGTGGTCAATGACCTCACGAATCGCCTCGCAAGCAGAACCCATGCAGATGATGATATGCTCAGCGTCATCCGCACCGTAGTAGTTGAACGGACGGTATTTGCGGCCTGTGATTTCCGAAATCTTGTCCATATAGTCGCTCACGATATCCGCCACACCCTCGTAGTAAGGATTGCAACTCTCGCGGTGGGCAAAGAACACATCGGGGTTCTCCGCCATACCTTTCATCGTGGGACGCATAGGCGACAGCGCGCGCTCGCGGAACGCCTGCAATGCCTCCATATCCACCAACGGACGCAGGTCTTCCATATCCACCACTTCTACCTTCTGGTACTCGTGGCTGGTGCGGAAACCGTCGAAGAAGTTGAGGAAAGGCACGCGGCTCTTGATGGTAGCCAGGTGGGCAACACCCGACAAGTCCATCACCTCTTGCACACTACCCTCTGCCAGCATCGCGAAGCCCGTCTGGCGGCATGCCATAACGTCCTGATGGTCGCCAAAGATACAGAGCACATGGCTTGCCAAGGTACGTGCAGACACATGGAACACGGTCGGAATCAACTCGCCGGCAATCTTATACATATTCGGGATCATCAGCAACAATCCCTGCGAAGCAGTGAACGTAGTCGTCAGCGCACCTGCATTCAATGCACCGTGCACGGCACCCGCTGCACCACCTTCGGATTGCATCTCCTGAACCATCACAGTCTCGCCGAACAGATTCTTGCGTCCTGCAGCCGCCCAATCGTCCACGTTCTCAGCCATAGGCGACGACGGAGTGATAGGGTAAATAGCCGCTACTTCGGTGAACATATACGCAATATGCGCCGCAGCCGCATTACCATCACAAGTCATAAACTTTTTTTCTTTCATGTACTTGAAACAATTTATAAAGTTAGTTACAATAGATTTTACACCTTAAAAACAAGACCTCGCGTGCGCTATGCGCCCAACTCTTCCTTTGCGCCACTTCCCGCGCAGCGTCTTTCCGCTAATACAAAAAACCCATCAACCACAGCGGGATGAAATTTCCTTTGCCCGTTTCTATATCTCCCACCGCACAAGGGCGGATACTGTCTCGTGCAGGCAACTCGCCTTTCACATCAAAATAGTACTTACTGTCCACCACGAACATCGCATTCCGTTCAGTAGCATTCACCTTGTGGTAGCCATGCAGACTGCAATAGAAATACGTCTCGCATATCGACTGCCAATCAGGCTCTCGCGTGACATCCATATAGGCGACATTCGGGTTTTGCATATACACCTTGGTCGGTTTCATCGGAAACGACTTGCCCTCCATATACAGCAGGTTCAGCAGACGTGCATCTTTCAGATACTTGATATAATTCATAGTCGTGGCGCGACTAAGCCCTATCTCATCCGATATATTACTGATATTCAGCGCACAAGGTGTCTCTCGCAGCATAATATACAGCAAGCGGCGCAACTTCGGCAGACAAGCCACATCAATCTGTTTAATCATCAGCACATCCACCTCCAGCATCATATTCATCGTCTTCAACAAGTCCGCCTCAAAGTTCTTTGCCTCCAGATAGGAAGGGAAATAACCATGCCGCATATACTCCTTGAAATACGTCATCGGGTGTACTTTCTCACATATTTCACGCGATGTAGAGGCGTGGCTCTTCAACACCTCATCCAACGTGTAAGGACGTAAATTCAAGCCCGTCTGCAGATTGAGATACTCACGGAACGAGAACCCACGCAGATTGTACATCTTCACCACACCCGATATATCACGGTTCTCCTCTATCAGGCGCATCACGGGCGATGCCGAGAATATGATATGCAGGGTCTTGTACTTGTCGTAGCACTTGCGCAACTCCTTCGACCAGTTGGGATACTTGAACATCTGATCCAACAACAGCGTATGCCCGCCCGACTTCACGAACTCCCCGGCAAACTCCACCAAGGAATGTTCGGTAAAATAGAAATTGTTGAAATTCACGTATAAGCACGGACGGCGGGGTGTCGTGGGCTTACGGCGGTGCGCCATTGCATCCGCGTGCATCTGCATCTCCTTATCACGTGCTTCTATCTCTTTCGCACGGGCCAACAGAAAATCCGTCTTGCCTACACCTCGCCCCCCCTTAATCGCAATCAAACGCGCATTCCAGTCTATTTCATCCATCAACAAACGACGGTTTGGCGCATCCGTATGACCCACCAAATAGTCA
>X363_Desmarests_Spiny_Pocket_Mouse__coassemble_874_pt1 | contig 13980 bp, 14 predicted proteins | sample X363_Desmarests_Spiny_Pocket_Mouse__metabat2_low_PE_030 | metagenome-assembled genome bin X363_Desmarests_Spiny_Pocket_Mouse
GGGGCTATAAGGAAAGACGTGTACCATTCTTAACGCCATTTTCAATGCGATTTTTGGCACTCGCTCTCGCAAGGCGGCTGCCATGCGGGTCTATTTTCTACACAGGACAGCCTTGCGGCTGTGGGCAGATAAGGGCTGCTTGAATACTACTCCTTGGTCTTGGCTGTGTTCATCCTTTATATCGTCATAGCACTCACTTTATATTCACTTTACACCCACTTTCACCCACTTTGTTAAGAACATTTGTATTACGCTATAATACAACAACTTATACATTATAAGATATGTTCAAAAAGTGTTTAATAAGAGGTTTATAAATTTTTTGTGGGGGAAAGTGGGGAAATATCATTTTTTTTTCGTAACTTTGCAGCGGATTTCATAAGACCCCTTCGATTAAGCGAGCGCAGAGCAAATTCCTTATACACTCCACAACTTGTAACACAACATCTTGCAAATGGGAAAGGAGGAGCGTTGCGATTAAGCGGCAAGAGAAGATACGTGTTTACTCGAACGCGACAGAGTTCATTCTGATGCACCGAGCGGAAGAAAGGGCGGATGAAATTCAACGCCATTGACAACCTTATTGGCAACCCTATTGACAGCACTATTGGCAACATATCGGCATATGAGTACATTTATCGGACATATAGAAGGGAAACGTGATGAGAAAGGACGGATTTTCGTACCTGCCGTGTATCGTCGTATCCTAAGCGAGCAAGGCGCCACGCGGATTGTGATGCGGCGAGATGCTGACAACGCCTGCCTGGTATTCTATCCCGAAGAGGTGTGGAACGAAAAAGTAAACACGCTGCGGGCGGCATTGGATGAATGGAACCCCAATGACCAGATGTTGCTCATGCAATATATGGCAGATGCCGAATTTATGGAAATGGACGCACAGGGGCGCATCCTGCTACCGAAACGCACCTTGGAATCGGTGAACATAGAACAGGAGGTGCTATTCGTCGGTATGCTGGATCGGTTCGCCCTATGGAGCCCTGCCCTTTTCGAACGCCAGCGCCTGGACTCGAAAGACCTTGCCACACAAATTCGCCAACGTATCACCCACGCTAAAAACGAGACACGCCCATGAACAGTCCATACCACATACCCGCCATGCTGACCGAGACCTTGGACGGACTGCTGACCAACAAGGACGGCACGTACGTGGACGTTACCTTAGGCGGCGGCGGACACTCACGCGCCATCCTATCGCACCTAAGCAACAGAGGCGCGTTGTACTCCTTCGACCAGGACATAGATGCGATACAAAACCAGCAAGCCTTGGGCGACATACCTGCCAACTGGCAGTTGGTGCATGCCAATTTCCGCTATCTTACCCAGTTTATGGACTACTACGGAGTGGAAGGAATAGACGGACTGCTTGCCGACTTGGGCGTGTCGTTCCACCATTTTGACACCCCTGAGCGCGGATTCAGTTTCCGCTTTGCCGCCCCCTTGGATATGCGTATGAACCAGTCCGCACGTCTGAGTGCCGCCGACATAGTGAACACATACGACGAGGAACGGCTCGCCAACGTGCTATACCTATACGGCGAGATGAAAAACTCGCGGCAAGTGGCACGACGGATAGTGAAAGCACGCAGCCTTAGCCCGCTGCTGAGCATTGAGCAATTAGTGGCTTGCCTGACGGGAACAAAGACCATAGGCGTGACGGAAGAGGATATGCTTTCTATCCCTCCTAATCAGAAAAAGGACCTGGCACGCCTGTTTCAAGCCCTGCGCATAGAGGTGAACGATGAGATGGGAGCGTTGCGCGAGATGCTATTGGGAGCGAAAACACTGCTCAAGCCAGGCGGCAGGATTGCGATACTGACCTACCACTCCTTGGAAGACCGCATCGTGAAAAACTTCTTGCGTGCAGGGAACTTGGAAGGGGTGATAGAAAAGGACTTTTACGGTAACATACTCAGCCCTTTCCGCCTGATAGAGAAAGGACGCACCGCCACGGAAGAGGAAGTGGCACGCAACCCACGCAGCCGCAGCGCGAAACTGCGCGTGGCAGAGAAAATCAACCACTAACAAGCAAGCACTATGTCCAAGACGAATATCCAAGAATGGCTAAACGGCGAGAAACTGCGTAGCAAGCAGATACGGAAATGGTACCCTTTGCTTGGTCTGATTGCAGGAATGGTATTCCTATATATCTTAGCAGGGTATGGTGCGGCAAAACAGCAACACAGACTGACGGACACCAAAAAGGAAATGTTAGATGCGAAATACAAATACATGACCATCAGTGCCGAACTGGTCAAGACCACACGGCAATCATGCGTAGTGGACGAACTGAAAGCAAGAGGCAGCAACCTACGCGAGTGTACCACCGCGCCCATACGTATCCAATAGCATCTACCCCGTATATCGTATGTCCGACGAACAAAAAAATATCATCTTACGGTTTGCTGTCATCTTCTTGCTGATAGCAGCGGGCTTTATTGCCGTGGTAATCAAGATATTCTACATTCAGGTGGTAGAGAAAGACGACTGGCTCAAAATCGCCGAGAGGCAAGAACCTGTGCTGCGACCTGTACCTGCCACACGGGGCAATATATTGGATTGCAACGGCGCATTATTGGCAAGCAGCATGCCGCAGTATATGCTCTATATGGATACGCGTGTGCCTGCGCTGCACGATAAGAACGGCAAACTATTCAAGGAGCATATCGATACCCTTGCGGCTACGCTATACCATGTGGTGGGCGAAGAGAGTGCGGCAGAATACAAGCGCATAATCACACAAGGGTACAACCGAGGAGACGGGCGTCTGAAACTAAGCAAAAGCCGAATCAACTACCTGCAAAAACGGCAATTGGACGAACTGCCGTTGCTGAAAATGGGGAAATATAAAAGCGGTATCCTCTTCGAAGAGCAGCCAGAACGCATCAAACCGTTCGGACGTTCGGCAAGCCGTACCATAGGAAACATATACAGAGACAAAGGTTATGGCAACTCCGGTCTGGAAATGGCATTCGAGCAAGAACTGCGCGGAGAAGAGGGATTGAGCGCACGCCAACGCATAGGAGGGCGCATGGAACACGTCACCATACGCGAGGCAAAGGACGGATACGACATACGCACTACGATAGATGCCAACCTGCAAGACATCGTGGAACATAGCCTGCTCGTTCCCTTGGAGAAATTCAATGCAGAATGGGGCTGTTGCATCCTTATGGAAGTGGAGACGGGCGAGATAAAAGCCATTGCCAACTTAGACCGGGGCAACGACGGACAATACTACGAACTGCAAAACCATGCCGTCAATCGCGTGGAACCAGGCTCTACCTTCAAACCTATCGCCCTTATGGTGGCATTGGACGACGGGAAAATAGACATCGACGATACCATACGCATACATAAAAACGGCTGGGAGTATATGCGGCTGAAGCATCGGGATGCGCACCCTATGGATACCGTGCTGAGCGTACGGTCGGGGCTTGCCGTATCCAGCAATATCATGATGGCTAAAATCATCACCCACGCCTATGAAGGAAGCGCCAAGAAGTTTGTCAATCGCATCCGCCGCATCGGGCTGATGGACAGCGTATATTGTGAAATTCCTGGCGCACAACGCGTCCGCATTGACGTCCCCAAAGACACCGTAACGCTCAGCAAGATGTCGTATGGCTATTCCGTAGAGTTAAGCCCGATGCAATTAGCGATGTTCTACAATGCGATAGCCAACGACGGGAGGATGATGCGCCCGATGCTGGTAAAGGGCATCGAAGAGAACGGGGAAGTGGTGGAAGCATTCCACCCCGAGGTGGTCAAAAGCAGCATCTGCTCTTCGTCCACGCTGGAAGATATGCGCAGCGCGCTGCACGACGTGGTATGGGACAACGATTTAGGTACTGCCTCTGTGCGCAAATGGAACGGACACATAGTGGGCAAAAAAGCACAAAGCGATATCGTTTCCATAGCAGGCAAGACGGGTACAGCCCAACTGTTCATAGACGGGCGATACCAAAGCAGACGCCACCGCATCACTTTTGTAGGCTATTTTCCCGAAGACAACCCACGCTACACCTGTATCTGTATGATAAACGACCCACAGCAATATCCGCTATACGATGCGGGCTTCGACTGCGGCGGGGTGGTACGTAGGATTGCAGAACGAACAATGGCATACACAGGCTGCTACGACATCGTCAAAGGGAAACAGGTATTAAGCACCAAACGGTAGAAAGTATGAAAATAAAAGAACTGATTAAGGCTATTTCGCCCATGCAAATAGTGGGCAACACGGATAATGAGGTAACAGGTCTGGCATTCGACTCGCGCAAGGCAGGGCAGGGCGATATGTTCGTGGCGCAAGTGGGGACAGCCATGGACGGACACCAGTTTATCGCAGGTTGCGTGGAGAAAGGCGTGAGCGCAGTGGTATTGAGCAACGCGGCATATCTGCCAAGCGAGGACAACGGCGTCTGCTACATCTTGGTGGGCAACACCGACACCGCATTAGGGCTATTAGCCAGCGAATGGTACGGCAATCCCTCACGGGAGGTAACTTTGGTCGGCGTGACGGGAACGAACGGAAAGACCACGATAGCCACCTTGCTCTACAAGATGGTGCGCGCCATGGGCTACAAAGCAGGACTGCTCTCCACCGTAGTGAATTACATCAATGACAAGGCTGTAGACGCCACGCACACGACACCCGACGCATTGGAACTCAACAGATTGCTGCGCGAGATGGTGAATGCGGGTTGCCAGTATGTATTCATGGAAGTGAGCAGCCACGCTATCGCCCAACAACGGATAGCAGGGCTGGACTTCGATGGCGCGCTATTCACCAATCTCACACGCGACCATATCGATTACCACAAGACCTTCGACAACTACCGCGACACCAAAAAACGGCTCTTTGACACGCTCAAAAGCAGCGCGTTTGCCATCACCAACAAAGATGACAAGAACGGCTTGGTAATGACACAAAACACACGGGCAACAGTCCAAACCTACTCCACCCGCGCGGTGGCAGACTACCACGCGCATATCCTGGAAGAAGGATTTGACGGTATGCTGCTGAACATCAACGGGCAGGAAGTATTCGTTCGGTTGGTAGGACGGTTCAATGTATCCAACCTGCTGTGTATCTACGGCGCGGCAGTATGTTTGGGATTCGAGCCGATGGACATCCTGCGCGTCCTGTCCACCCTACCGCCAGTGAACGGTCGCTTCGACACCATACACAGCACAAAAGGCTGGACGGCAATCATTGACTATGCGCATACACCCGATGCGGTAGCAAACGTGATAGCCACCATCAATGAGATAAAGAAAGCAGACGCACGTCTTATCACGGTGGTGGGATGCGGCGGCAACCGAGACAAAGGGAAACGCCCCATGATGGCGGCTATTGCCAAACACGGCTCGGAACAGTTGATACTGACCTCCGACAATCCACGCGATGAAGACCCAAACGCTATCCTGCGCGACATGGCATCAGGGCTGACAGAAGACGAACTGCACGCCACCCTCATCATAGAAGACCGTGAGAGCGCGATACACACCGCCTGCACCTTGGCACAGAAAGACGACGTGGTACTGGTGGCAGGTAAAGGACACGAAAACTATCAAATCATACAAGGTGTGAAACACCATTTCGATGACCACGAGATAATACGCAAATACCTATAACTCAAACAATATACTACGCACAGATATGCTATATTCTCTGTTCCAATATCTTCCTGATTTCCCTGGTTCGAACCTAATCACCTATATATCGTTTCGCGCCATAATAGCAGGCGTGCTCGCCTTGCTTATCAGCATCTATTTTGGCAAGTATTTCATCACTCTGATGAAACGGAAACACATCACCGAAACCCAACGAGACGAGAAAACCGACCCTTTCAACGTGAGCAAGAAAGGCGTACCGACGATGGGTGGAATAGTGGTCATCCTGAGCATTTTAGTACCCGTGTTACTGTTGGGGAAATTGAACAACGTATATCTGCTGTTGATGCTCGCTACAACGCTGATATTAGGTGCATTAGGGTTTGCAGATGACTATATCAAGACCTTCCGTCGCAACAAAGAAGGTCTCAATGGATGGGTAAAGATTGCGGGACAAGTGCTATTGGGGTTGATCGTAGGCTTGACCTTGCGGTACAGCCCCGTGGTAACGATGAACGAGACCGTGCGCACCCACACAGAGAACAGCATTACCATTGTAGAGAAATCCCCGTCCGTGAAATCTACACAGACGACCATCCCCTTTGTCAAGCACCACAACTTCAACTATGCAGACCTGTTTTCTTTCTTGGGACAAGAGAACAAATACCGCGCAGGCTGGATTTTCTTTGTTATACTGACCGTGCTCGTGGTGGCTGCCGTGAGCAACGGTGCCAATCTGAACGATGGTATGGACGGTATGTGCGCGGGCAACTCCGCCATCATCGGCGTAGCACTCATTGCACTGTCGTACGTGAGCGGCAGTTACGTATGGGCAGAGTATTTCGACGTGATGTACATACCTGGCAGCGAAGAGATCGTGGTGTTCCTGGCGGCATTTGTGGGGTCGTTGGTAGGTTTCCTATGGTACAACGGTTTCCCCGCACAGATGTTTATGGGCGACACGGGTAGTCTCACCATTGGCGGCATCATCGGTGTGTGTGCTGTGCTGATACACAAGGAGTTGCTGCTGCCTATGCTATGCGGTATATTCTTTATCGAAAGCCTATCGGTGATTGTACAGACGCAGGTATATAAATGGGGCAAACGACGCGGAAAGCATGTGCGCGTATGGAAACGCACCCCTATACACGATCATTTCCGCACCAGTGTAGAGCAGGTATTAAAGAACGACCCCACCTGCTCTATCCGCTTCAAAGGCAGCAACGAACTACATCACGAGACCAAAATCGTGTTGCGCTTTTGGATAGTAACACTCATCCTCGCAGCACTCACGATACTCACACTGAAAATACGATAGACATTCGTACAACATACATAAAAGCAAAGGTTATGGCAAAGCGATTGGTTGTATTAGGAGCAGGCGAATCGGGGACAGGCGCCGCGATTCTTGCCAAAGAGAAAGAATACGATGTGTTTGTGAGCGACGCAGGGGAAATAAAACTACCCTATCGCGCGCTATTGGAACAGCACCATATCGCATGGGAAGACGGACACCACAGCGAGGACAAGATACTGAATGCCGACGAAGTGGTGAAGAGTCCGGGCATTCCCGCCACCGCACCACTCGTGGTGCGACTGCAAGAGCAAGGCACGCCTATCCTATCCGAGATTGAGTTTGCCGCCCGCTATACGGATGCCAAGATGATTTGCATCACAGGTTCGAACGGCAAGACCACCACCACATCACTGATCTATGATATGTTGCTCCGTGCGGGGCTCAATGTAGGGTTGGCGGGTAATATTGGTCATTCGTTAGCCCTGCAAGTGGCACACGAACAGCACGACTACTACGTGATTGAACTGTCGTCCTTCCAATTGGACAACATGTACGATTTCCGTGCCAACATCGCCATACTGATGAACATCACACCCGACCACTTAGACCGATACAACTTTGACTTCCAGAACTATGTGAATGCCAAATTCCGCATTACACAGAACCAGACGAAGGACGATGCGTTCATATATTGGTCGGAGGACCCTGTGCTTGACCGCGAGATACAGAAGATGCGCCCTAAGGCAACGCTATACCCCTTTGGTTTCGCAGCACCCGACACCGAAGAAAAGCACGGCGTAAACGCAGCATGGATAGCACACGACAACTTGACCGTAAGCGCCACGAGCGAACCACTGCAAATACCCACAAACGAACTGAGTCTGCAAGGTAGGCACAATCAATTAAACTCCATGGCAGCCTCTTTGGCAGCCCAGATTCTACACATCAAGAACAGCGTCATACGAGAGAGTCTGCAGCAGTTTGCAGGCGTGGCACATCGCTTGCAATATGTAGCCACCGTACGTGGGGTGCGCTTCATAAACGACTCAAAAGCCACCAATGTGAACTCCTGCTGGTACGCCTTGGAAGCAATGCGCACACCGACCGTACTGATATTAGGGGGAAAGGATAAAGGAAACGACTACGCGGAGATAGATGCATTGGTAAGAGAGAAATGCCGTACCTTGGTCTTTATGGGACTGCACAATGAGAAACTACGCGAGCACTTCGGCGGCTTCGGCATTCCTATCATTGACACAGACAACCTGCACGATGCCGTAGAAGGCGCATACCGCGCAGCGCACGAAGGAGACACCGTACTGCTCTCGCCCTGTTGCGCTTCGTTCGACCTGTTCCGATCCTACGAAGACCGTGGCGACCAGTTTATGGCAGCCGTGAAACAACTATTCTAAACCTCTGCTACAACGATGAAGAGATTCTTAATACAAAACATAGACCGGACGTTCTGGACGCAATTTCTCATATTGGTGGCAATTGCCATCCTCACACTCATCTCAGCATCCAGCACCTTGGTATATGCAAAGGGAGTGTTCGACGCAGTGGGCTTGCAACTGACTTTGATGTTCACGGGAGTAGTCTTCGCCTACGCAATGCAAATAGTGCCTTCCTATTGGATACGGTTTATAGGATACCTTGCCTTGGGCGCATCCATCCTGATGCTATACGCACTGCTGATTCCAGGCATGCCTCTTGCCGTCACGCTTAACGGCGCGACGCGTTGGATAAAAGTGGGACCGCTGACCATACAGCCCTCCGAATTTGCGAAAATATCGCTGATCATCGTTGTGGCAGACTTGCTCTCACGTGCGAAGACGGCTGAAACCAAAAAGAAATACTTCTGGTGGACATTGGGCATCACGGGGGTAACCGTATTTCCTGTGCTTACCTCCAATCTATCCACCGCCCTGCTTATCTGCGGCATCGTTTTCCTGATGTGGGTGCTTGCCAATATCCCATGGAAATATACGCTCAGCGCTGCGGGAATTGCCGTGTTGTTCATGGTTGCAGGCTACTGCATCGTGGAGTTCGGCTATGTTCGTACAGATAGAGAACTACCGTCATTGATGGGACGTGCAGAGACCTGGGTGAACCGTATTGACCGCTATATCATAGACGACAAGGATGCTATTAAGACCTCTAAGTTTGAATTGACGGATGCGAACATCCAAGAGGTCTACGCCAACGTCGCCATTGCACGAGGAGGCGCATCCCCCTTGGGTGTGCTGCCGGGAAATAGCAAAGAACGGGACTATCTACCCTTAGCGTTCGGTGATTATATCTTCGCTATATTTGTGGAAGAGACAGGTATCATAGGCGCAGTTATCCTTATTGTAATCTATCTGACCATCCTTTTCCGGGCCTGCTATGTGAGTACACGTTTTGCCGATACGGCATCTATGCTTATGATGATGGGACTGGCGCTGATGCTGACCTGTCAGGCACTGATATCCATGCTTGTGGCTGTGGGTATCATGCCCGTGACGGGACAACCACTACCTATGATAAGCAGGGGCGGCACCAGCACTCTGCTCACAAGCCTGTATTTCGGAATTATGATGTGCGTAAGCCGTGAACAGCAGATGCTACACGACCGCTATGCACAAACCATTCATAACAGCAACGACGACATCCCGGAGATTTCGCTATAAAAATCTACACGAAACGATTAACCCCAAAATCCTATGAGATACCTCATTTCTGGCGGAGGAACTGGTGGACATATCTTCCCCGCAGTGAGCATCGCCAATGCACTACGTGCAATGGACGCAGAAGCCGACATCCTCTTTGTAGGTGCGTTGGGCAGAATGGAAATGGAACGCGTGCCGCAGGCAGGCTACGAGATAATCGGTCTGCCCGTACGGGGATTCAACCGCAGCAAACCTTGGAAGAACCTCTCCGTAGTATGGGATTTGCTGCGCTCGATGCGTATGGCGCGGCAGATAATACGCGATTTTCGCCCCGATGTGGGTGTAGGTGTGGGTGGTTACGCCAGCGGTGCAGCCATGAAGGTGGCAGCCAGGATGGGGGTGCCTATCCTGCTACAAGAGCAGAATGGTTTTGCAGGAGTGACGAACAAACTGCTAAAAGACGATGCGCAGAAGATATGTGTTGCCTATGAGGGAATGGAGCGGTTCTTTCCTGCCGAGAAAATCATTCTGACTGGCAATCCTGTGCGACAGGACCTGACAAGCGGCAGCAAAGCGAACGCGCTCGCCTACATACAGCAGGAATACGGTGTGTCTTTCTCGCCCGACAAGCCCGTCCTGCTCATCATCGGAGGGAGTTTAGGTGCACGCACGATCAACGAAGCCATACTATCGGGACTACCCACCTTGCTGCAAAACGGCATACAAGTGGTATGGCAGACAGGAAAGAACTACTACGACCACATCGCGGGTGCGCTGACAGGGGAGAAGCAAGGGCTTGTCGTAGCCCCATTTCTTACCAATATGCCCGACCTCTACGCCTTGGCAGACATCGTAGTGTCGCGTGCGGGAGCAAGCAGTATCAGCGAACTGTGCCTGCTTGGAAAGCCTGCCATCTTAGTTCCCTCCCCCAATGTAGCCGAAGACCACCAGACCCACAACGCCTTGGCATTGGTGAACAAACAGGCCGCTGTATTGGTACGGGACAAGGATGCGAGACAGGACTTGGTGCCTACGGTTCTACAATTGCTGCAAGACAGAGAGCAGTTGGCAAGCCTGCACCAGCATATCTACGTTATGGCAAAAGGCGATGCGGCACAGCAGATAGCCAAAGAGGTGATGGCATTGGCAAAGAGGCGATAGCATAGGATATACGCCGAACAGTCCATCCGCTTGGTTATACTACAACAAGCCTGTACATCATTCGACGTACAGGCTTGTTGTATCTTGCGTACCTACTAAGGATTACTCCTCGTTGAGGGTGACGCGACGGAAGTCTGCCACTTGAACGTTGTTCTTGGCCAGAATATCCTTTACGAGTTCTTTCGATTCGCTCATGATATACGCCTGCTCTACCAATGTGTTCTCTTTGAGGAACTTACCAAGACGCCCTTGTGCAATCATCTCCACTTTCTTCATGTTGATTTGCTTCTCAGCCTCTGCGGGTACATTCGCGCGGATGTCGCGTGCCTGCTGTGCCTGCTCTTCGGTGAGCCAGCCTTTTGCCAAGTTCGACTCGATATGGTCATCGCTGTCCGCGTGTGCGGGGTTGATACCTGCTTTGCGGAGTGCGTTCTCCACGGCTTTGTTCACCTCATCCTGTTTGGTCTTCTCCACAGCAACCGCCAATTCCTTGTCTTTTACCTCTTGCGCAACGTGCTCTGCGTCCAATGCGATAGGCGACATAGCGGCTACCTGCATCGAGATGCCGTGTACGGTCTCTTGGTCTGCGTCTGCATTGGTAACGGCCACCAACGAAGAGAGTTTGTTGCCAAGGTGGTTGTAGGCGTCCACCTTAGGTGCAGCAAGCGATACATAGTCGCTCAACTCCATCTTCTCGCCCGTTACACCCGAACGCTCTGTAACCAGTTCAGCCACGGTCAAATCACCTACTTTGATTGCTTTCAATGCCTCCAAGTCTGCGGGTTTGTGGTTCATAGCCACGTCCAGGATAAGTTTTACCAAGCCTACGAAATCAGCGTTCTTTGCCACGAAGTCGGTCTCGCACTTAACAGCGACAATGGCACCAAAGCCATTCTCTGCCTTTGCCAACACGCAACCCTCGGATGCCTCACGGTCGCTACGCTTTGCCGCGATAGCCTGACCACGCTTACGGAGCAAATCCTTTGCGACCTCGAAGTCGCCGTTTGCCTCCTCCAACGCTTTCTTCACGTCCATCATACCTGCGCCCGTGATGTCGCGCAGTTTCTTAATATCAGCCAATGATACTGCCATAATATAATTTGTTTTTTAGTTTATGCTGTTTGTTTTGTGGGTATGCAACAAGAATCATACCAAACGATTGCCCCGCCTGCTACGCGCCTTGCATATATATGATACAATATATACGCTTATATTCCTAATAGCACCGAGAGAAAGGCTTTCCCCCGATGCTATACTCGAAACAACGCAGTAAACGTGTCAATCGTAAATAAGGAACTTACTCTTGCGCAGGTTCTGCTGCGGGAGCCTCAGCAGTAGGTTCAGCAGGAGCCGATTTGCGTACGCGCTGACGGCGCTCTCTGGGAGCAGGTGCTTCTGCATTAGCCTGTGCCTGTGCTGCCTCTTCGTCTGCCTTCTCTACCTTACGCTCCTCCAAGCCTTCGCGGATAGCGCCGCAGACAGCAGCGATAACGGCTTCGATAGAGTTGGTTGCATCGTCGTTGGCAGGGATAACGAAATCGATATTGTTCGGATTGGAGTTGGTATCCACGATACCGAACACGGGAATACCCAAACGGTTTGCTTCTGCTACGGCAATATGCTCTTTCATCACGTCCACCACGAAGATTGCGCTCGGGAGACGTGTCATATCTGCGATAGAACCAAGGTTCTTCTCCAGTTTCTCACGCTGACGGGTGATTTGCAATTTCTCGCGTTTCGAGATATTGTCGAACGTGCCGTCCGTAGCCATCTTGTCGATAAGCGACATTTTCTTGATCGCCTTGCGGATAGTAGGGAAGTTGGTAAGCATACCGCCCGCCCAACGCTCCGTGATATAAGGCATATTCACCTCTGCTGCATGTGCTGCGACAACCTCTTGCGCTTGCTTTTTTGTACCAACGAACAGTACTTTACGTCCCGACTTAGCCAGGTTTTTGAGTGCTTCTGCAGCCTCGTCAATCTTTACGATCGTCTTGTTCAAGTCGATGATGTGGATACCGTTGCGCTCCATATAGATATAAGGCGCCATTGCTGGGTTCCACTTGCGCTTCAGGTGACCGAAGTGGCAACCTGCTTCGAGAAGTTGGTCAAAATTTGTTCTCATCTTGTTCTGTTGTTTTTTAGTGTTTTGTTTATAATATATATCCGTACTCTTGCCCATACCCTGCACCGGGGCCTTCACTATGCAGCATTTTTTGCGCAGCATATACAGCACTCCAGCAAGCGAGAACTGCTTTCGGCAGAGCAAAAGAATCGTGCAGTAGATCCACAAGGGACATCTGCACGATTTGGAGTGTTCGTCTCTTAACGTTTGCTGAACTGGAAGTGCTTGCGTGCCTTGGGCTGACCTGGCTTCTTACGCTCTACCTCACGTGCGTCACGCGTCATAAAGCCTTCTGCCTTCAATGCCGCCTTATCCTCCGGATTGATTTTCACAAGCGCACGTGCGATAGCCAGACGGAGAGCCTCAGCCTGTCCTTTCACACCACCGCCGTCAAGATTTACCTTGATATCGTATTTCTCTGCCACCTCCAACTTATTGAGCGGCTGCATTACGATGTAGCGCAAAATAGAAGAAGGGAAATAGGTTTCGATATCACGACCATTGATCGTAATCTTACCAGCACCTTCACTAACGTAAACACGAGCCACTGCCGATTTACGACGACCTAATGCATTAATCATTTCCATTGCTTCTATTATTTAAGGGTGTTGATATCAATTTGTTTGGGCTGCTGTGCCTGCATATTGTGCTCTGCGCCTGCAAACACGTGCAAGTTGGTGATTTGGCGTGCGCCAAGACGGTTCTTGGGAAGCATACCTTTCACCACTTTGATGATAAGGTGGTCTGCACCCTTTGCCATCAACTGCGCAGGCGTCATCTCACGCTGTCCGCCAGGGAAACCTGTGTAGCGGACATACACGCGGTCATTCCACTTGTTGCCCGTCATGCGTACTTTGTCTGCATTGATGATGATTACGTTGTCTCCGCAATCTACGTTGGGTGTGTAAGAAGGTTTGTACTTGCCGCGGAGCAATTTTGCCACCTTCGAACACATACGACCAAGGATCTGGTCTTGTGCATCGATAACCACCCACTCTTTCTGAGCAGTTGCTTTGTTTACCGACACTGTCTTGTAACTTAAAGTATCCATTTGTTTTGTTTCATTTAGACCGAGCCGACAGACCACTTTACGCAAGCATTTCTCCCGCAGG
>X363_Desmarests_Spiny_Pocket_Mouse__coassemble_915_pt1 | contig 13427 bp, 16 predicted proteins | sample X363_Desmarests_Spiny_Pocket_Mouse__metabat2_low_PE_030 | metagenome-assembled genome bin X363_Desmarests_Spiny_Pocket_Mouse
GATAAACAGTATCATACAATTACAAATATTTCAGCCTACTTTTTGACCTATACTCCCATTTTCTTGCCTCCAATCTGCCCATCTCCCGAACTATTTAGGTTTCTTCAAAGTACCTATCCAAGAGCCCATTTTGCGAGACCTCTATCTGTCAAGACGCATACCCCTCCGTATGTGTATTGTTCGCCCTCCGATGTGCGCATCCCGCTTGCCAAGCCACTTCCCGCCCGATAAACAAAACCACCATGCCAGCCTATTGCCAACAAGGTGTACTGTTTCCATTCCCGCCATCTGATGCGTCTTTGGATGCTATTTAAGTGTTATTTATGTATTATTTAAGCGCCATCTGAACGTTATTTGAATGCCGCTCCTATATCTATGCCCAGCCGTGCCAAGTAAATGCCCAGCAAATGCCAAGTAAATGCACGGTCAATGTACATTTATATCCAATTTTACAACTCTCTGAAAATCAAATCTCTATCAAATCCCCGTTTGTACAATCCATTTTCTGCCCCCATAGTGAGAAGCGACTATACAGAACTGCTAAATAACTAATAAAAATTATTCAAGGGTGTATTAAATTAAGAAATGAACTTTGTCTATTTGGCTGCTAATTTTGTTAGAAGAGTTTGGATGACTTTGAAACATTCGCTTGCATTAGCAAGAAAATGCTAATATAATACCACAAATAGGCAATTGATAAGAAAAAAGTAGGGTATATACCCTACTTTTTTCATTCCTATACATTTGTGTAATTTATTGATACTCATTATATTCTATACTTTGTGTTGTATAGGTTAGTATCAATAGCAAATTTTGAAGGATATACACAACTACCAAACTTACTGCCATATTTACATAAATGTTGTATAGGTTAGTATCAATAGCAAATTTTGAAGGATATACACAACCGCGTTGCTGTCAATTATGATTGCGAGGGTGTTGTATAGGTTAGTATCAATAGCAAATTTTGAAGGATATACACAACTGAAAAGCGTTTAACTATATACTTGTTATAGTTGTATAGGTTAGTATCAATAGCAAATTTTGAAGGATATACACAACGCAGAAACTGTAACCAAGGCAGTGCATGGTGTTGTATAGGTTAGTATCAATAGCAAATTTTGAAGGATATACACAACTTCTTCGTGTGTCATTTGTAATGTATGAGGGTTGTATAGGTTAGTATCAATAGCAAATTTTGAAGGATATACACAACCGGTCATAGTGTGGATGTGTTATTTGTGAAGTTGTATAGGTTAGTATCAATAGCAAATTTTGAAGGATATACACAACATAGTTGCGATTGCTTGCGCAAGCGATAAGTTGTATAGGTTAGTATCAATAGCAAATTTTGAAGGATATACACAACGCATTTGAGACCCGCCGCAAGCCAGCCATAGTTGTATAGGTTAGTATCAATAGCAAATTTTGAAGGATATACACAACTCTGCTAGGATAGGGAACGACACACTGACGGTTGTATAGGTTAGTATCAATAGCAAATTTTGAAGGATATACACAACGTACGCAACTCGGTTGTTGTCCCATTTGGGGTTGTATAGGTTAGTATCAATAGCAAATTTTGAAGGATATACACAACCACGGCTGCTCTCGGAACTCTCACACGACAGTTGTATAGGTTAGTATCAATAGCAAATTTTGAAGGATATACACAACCACGGCTGCTCTCGGAACTCTCACACGACAGTTGTATAGGTTAGTATCAATAGCAAATTTTGAAGGATATACACAACTGCGTCGTAACTCTCGATTGTCTTTGTTTGGTTGTATAGGTTAGTATCAATAGCAAATTTTGAAGGATATACACAACGTACTTCATGGTATTCTAATTTGTAATTTGTTGTATAGGTTAGTATCAATAGCAAATTTTGAAGGATATACACAACGCAAAGTCCTGCTTGCTTGCTTCGAGCAACGTTGTATAGGTTAGTATCAATAGCAAATTTTGACAACATTTCTTAATTCAATACGTCAAAGATCCTAAAACGGTTGCAAAGTTACAAAAAACATTCCGAATATGCAACTTTTTAGTCAAATAACGTTTTTTTATTTGCGCATACAAAAAAAATGTATTACCTTTGCACTCGTAATTCTTGAAGGATATACACAATAAGGATTATTCCGTTGTGTAAACATTTAGAGGGAAGGTCAGCCGAATAGGTCTGGTCTTTCACTCTTTTTTAGGGGCATAAAGGGTACTATACGCTACCCCCCCCCTGCTACTGTTATGTGTGTTCGTCCAAAAGGACACTGTTGCTTAATTTAAAAGCCTCATTTCAAACATTTTCTAAAATAGTTCCAATTGCTGCACGGGTGGTTTGGTGGCAGCCGCCTGCTTACCAGAGAAAATCTCCATCTCTCCAAACTGTTTATCCGTGACGCGCATAATTCCCACGTGTCCGCAAGGAGGAAGGATGCGCTTCACCCGTTTGATATGTACATCTGCATTTTCAGCACTTGGGCAATGGCGCACATACATAGAAAACTGAAACATCGTGAACCCATCTTGCAGCAATTGCTTACGAAATAATGCATACTCCTTGCGGGCTTTCTTAGTATCTGTTGGCAAATCGAAGAATACAAGCACCCACATAATCCGATATTCGCTAAAACGTCCGTAACTTACCATTCCGGGTACAGTATTTTGCGCAATTCACCCGTGAAACATTTCTGCACACTGGTTGCAGTTGTTTGTATCGCCACCATTAACGGACTTCGTTTCCCATCTATACGCACATCCATCATGGATAGTCCGAGCAATTCCATCTTGATTTCCGTACCGAGTTGCGAGATGTCATCATACCGTTGCATAACCTCTATCACTTTCATATCCACCAATGGACGATAGGGTTCCATGATGTCGTCTGCCAAACAATAGGCATTATATCGGTTGTGGTGGTGTATGCCCAAGGTTGGCAATAGTCCTGCTGCGACCAAAGCGCGCGCTGTCATAGCACGCACTATCGCATAGCCATAATTTAGCAAGTTGTTTGGCGGTGCTTCGTCTTGCCCCCGCACAAAATGGGGATTATGAAAGATATGTTTCCAATAGAATGCCGCTGCACGCCCCTCTATATTATCTGTATCTCCTGAACGTACATTGCGGGACCACGCCAACATATTCGGGCAATCCACCTGTTGGTGTTGCAATACTGCGGCTTGCCCTATGATTTTGCAGATGACTGTCTGCTGCCACATCTGCTTTTTGAGTGGCTCAGATGCATCCAACTGTTTCCGAAACAGTTCGTTCTGAATATGGTGTCCCTCCAAGGGCAGGTGTAAACCAATAGGTAAATGTTGGTCATTGCATGTGATGATAGCACAGTTGTTTTCCAAAAGCGCGCTGATTAGGGCTTGGGTGATGGTGATTTGCCGATGATCCAATACCACAACACCAATATCCTCTATCGGCATAGTACGCACTCCTTCCTTCCGTACCAGTTCGGGCAAGTTGAGAGCGTTCATTACCTCGGGCAATTTCAGCACCAACTGACCTTGTTTCAGACTCAAATAGGCAGGATTAGAAAAACAAACTACGCGCTTTATCATTGGGAATTTATTTTGTGAATATGTCCTACTATATCTCTTCGAACTTTATGTGGATTCTCTGCTCACAAGGCTTTGAGACCTCAGTTACATATCAATCAGCCCCAATGGCTTATGCATGGGATTTCTAACACAGCGCAAAGATACACAATTTTAGAAAGAAATGCAAGTTTTTGTTTCAAAACATAGCATATATTTGCGAATATTACGAGAACTACCCCAAAAACACTACCCCAAATTCGCATTTCTATTTGGACTTTATATTGTTTTTCCCCGTGCAGTTATATACGCAAAATTGAGTCAGTTTAGACGTACGTTTAGGGTAGTACACGCAGTGTATATTGTGTTCATTATGAATACCATAACGATTGTAGTGTGAGCATTTGCAGTGTGGCAGTCTAATATAGATTTGCAGAGGGGCAGACAGCGAAAACGGTATGGAATTTTTGTACCTGAGATGATATGGGTACGAAATCGGTCGTAAGAAACCGTGTGAGGGTTGCTCTGTAGTTGTCCTATAATACTTCCTGTTTTGCAAACTGTACTTTGCAAAATAAAGAAACAACGTTGATTTATCAGTACTTTGTATTGCATATATAGAAAAAATACACTACCTTTGCGGTATCTTTACGGCATAGAAACATCAATATGCGCGAGCAACTACTATTATGATACACCTTGACAACATCCACAAGACCTATAATCTCGGCACTCCGAATGCTCTCCACGTACTTAAAGGTATCTCGTTGGATATCGCTGACGGGGAGTTCGTTTCTATCATGGGAGCGTCTGGTTCGGGTAAATCCACTTTGCTGAACATTCTCGGCATCTTGGACAATTATGACGAGGGGGAGTATTACCTTGCAGGACGGCTGATTAAAAATCTCAATGAGACGCAGGGCGCGCGCTTACGCAACGAACTGATAGGTTTTGTATTCCAGAGTTTCAACCTCCTGAATTTCAAGAATGCCTTGGAGAATGTCGCGCTACCCCTCTACTATAAAGGCGTTCCTCGCAGGCAGCGGTATATGCTGGCAATGGAGCAGTTGGAGCGTATGGGTTTGAAGGACTGGGCGCACCATCTGCCCAACGAGATGTCGGGTGGACAGCGTCAGCGCGTGGCTATTGCGCGTGCTATTGTGGCGCAACCGAAGATACTGCTTGCCGATGAGCCAACGGGGGCATTGGATAGCAAGACTACGGTGGAGGTGATGGAGGTACTCAAACAACTCAACGCTGAGGGTATCACCACCATCATCGTTACCCATGAGCAATCTGTGGCGGATGCAACGAACCGTATCATCCGTATCAAAGATGGCAATATCCTTTCTTCCACTGCTGAATAATCGTTTCTTCTGATGTTTGATTTATTGCAAGAAATAGCGCAGTCTCTCAGACGGAACAAGTTCCGCACGGCGATGACAGGCTTTGCGGTTGTCTGGGGCATCTTCATTTTGGTGGTGCTTCTCGGTGTGAGCAACGGTTTGGAGAATGGCATGCAGGCGAACTATGGCGCACGTCTCACCAACTCTGTGGATATCTGGACGCGTTGGACGTCTATGCCCTACAAGGGTTTTCCTATGTGGCGTTCCCTCTATTTTACCGACCGTGAGGCCAATATCATACGCAACCTGCCCGAGGTAGAGTATTTCTCGCGGGTGGTATCGGCATATACGCAGGTGAATTACCGCGCGGAGTCCTCGCGTATGGAGGTGAAAGGCGTGGAGGCGGATTTTCAGACGATATTCAAGAAAGACATACGCTGTGGTCGTTTCCTCAATGCGCGGGACGAACAGGCGCATAGCAAGGTGGCGGTGGTGGATGCACGCGCTGTGGAAATCCTTGCTACCGCGCCCGAGCAGATAGTGGGACAATATATCTCCGTGGGCGACAGTACGAATGCCATCTTGTTTAAGGTGGTGGGTGTGTGTGGCAAGGGCGAGCGTTGGGACGGCGCAACAGTGCATATCCCCTTTGCTACCCATCAGGTGTTGTATAGCACCGACCGCAAGTTCGACAAGATGTGTGTGACGATGAAGCCTGGTACACGCGGTACGGAATACCGTGTGCGTGCGCTCCTGTGCGGGCCGATGCAGTTTCATCCCGATGATAAGCAGGCTGTGGGCGTTTGGAGTCAGGAAGAGAGTATGGAGCAGCAAGCCAACGTGATGATGGCGATACGGTTGTTCATCTTGATATTGGGACTCTGTACCCTTATCTCGGGCGCGGTGGGCGTGAGCAATATCATGTTGGTGTCGGTGCGCGAGCGCACCAAGGAACTCGGCATACGCAAGGCCTTGGGTGCGCCTCCTTCTTCGGTGATATACAGCGTGGTGGGTGAAGCATTGGCGATTACCTTGCTGTTTGGCATCTTAGGCGTGCTGATAGGTATGGGTGTGGTATCGCTGATAGATATGTTTTCGGCGAATGCGGAGTTGTTGGTCAATCCATCGGTGAACTTTTCGGTGGTGCTGATTGCGCTGGTGTTTATCATCATCATCGGTGTGATAGCGGGGGCAATTCCTGCCGTGCGTGCCATGCGTATCAAGCCGATAGAGGCAATGCAGGATAAATAGTACGAAACAAGGAAACGAACCAGACATGGATTTCTTCAACGAAATATGGGAGACTATCGCGCGCAATAGGTCGCGTAGCATACTCACGGGCTTCGGTGTATTCTGGGGGATGATGATGCTCTTGGTATTAGTCGGCTTGGGACAAAGCATGACCGATGGCATAAAAGGACAGTTGAGAGGCTTTGATACCAACTCCTGTTGGGTGTTTTCCAATACCACGAGCAAGCCCTACAAAGGACTGCCCAAAGGGCGGCAGTGGGAGATACGCAATAGTGATATACCTGCATTAGAGCAGGAGGTGAAAGGGGCGAGAGCGCTGACCTATCTGCGGTTTGTTGGATCGTGGGAGAAAAATACCCACCGTGGCGAATACGTGGGTACATACAATCTGTTGGGCGTATCGCCTACGCTCCAGCAGGCACTTTATACCCCTTTGCTCTATGGGCGTTTCATCAACGAAGTGGACGTGGAGCAGCGCAGGAAGGTATGTGTGATTGGCAAGGATGTCTATACCGAGATGTTCCCCGAAGGTGGTGATGTCACGGGGCAGTTGATTAATGTGGGCGGCATACAGTACCGCGTGGTGGGTGTGCATAGTTCGGGAAACAAGAATTTAGGTCTTGGAGGCCCTGCGGATTCGCAAATCAAACTGCCCATCACGGTGGCACAGCAGACCTATGCCTACAACGGCAGCGACATCATCCATATGGTCATGGCGGTAGCGAAGCCTGGTGTTTCGGTGGCTACGGTAGTGGAGCAGATAAAAGGCGTGTTGCGCTTGCGCCATACCATTGCCCCTGATGACGAGCGGGCGTTCGATGCCTCCGATATGTCAGAGGCGTTCAAGGCGTTCAGTATGCTCACCATCGGGCTGATGCTGTTGGTGTGGTTTATCGGCATCGGCACCTTGCTGTCGGGGGCGATAGGCGTGAGCAATATCCTGTTGGTCACGGTCAGAGAACGCACCAAGGAGATTGGTATCCGCCGTGCCTTAGGGGCGGCTCCTCGGGTCATCGTACGCCAGATATTGTCAGAAAGCGTCTTTCTTACTGCGTTGGCAGGCTTGCTCGGTATATTGGCTGGTGTAGGCGTGCTGCAACTTGCCTCTATCCTCTTGAAGGACAACGAGATGTTTGCGCAGGGTGCGCAAGTGTCGTTTGGGGTAGCGATAGGTGGCTTGATAATACTGATTCTCATAGGACTCTTGGCAGGCTTGTTGCCTGCGAAAAGGGCATTGGCAATAAAACCTATTGAAGCATTAAATGAAGAATAATATGAAAAATTGGAAGAAGTGGACTTTGTTGTCTGTTATCTTGGTTGCCTTGGTGGCGGTATTTGTGTTCTTGTGGTTGCGTTCGCGCCCAGCACCTGTGGTATTTGAGACGCTCACGGTGCAGACGACGGACATACAGAAAACCACCTTGGTCACAGGTCGGATAGAGCCTCGCGACGAGGTGGCTATCAAACCGCAGATTTCGGGTATCATTGCCGAACTCTACAAGGAGGCAGGCGACAAGGTGCAGGTGGGCGATGCCATTGCCAAAATCAAGGTCATTCCCGATATGGCGCAGTTGGCATCGGCAGAGTCACGCGTGCGCTTGGCACGATACAATGTGGAGAACGCACGAAAAATCTACGAACGCGATTCGCTTCTGCTGACGCAGCAGGTGGTCGCAGAGGAGGTATATGAAAAGTCCCGCCTGCAATACATTGCCGATATGGAGGAACTCCAGGCCGCAGAAGACAACCTCAGCATCACGCGCGATGGTGTAGCGGCGAAGTCATCCGCGGAGTTCACCAATACCATCGTCCGTTCCACCATCTCGGGTACTGTCTTGGATGTGCCTGTCAAGGTCGGCAACTCCGTCATCTTGAGCAATACCTTCAACGATGGTACCACCATTGCCACTGTTGCCGATATGCAAGACCTCCTGTTTGTGGGTTCTATTGACGAGACAGAGGTGGGCAAACTCCTCACGGGTATGCAGATGGATTTGATAGTCGGTGCGCTCAACGACCAGCGTTTTGCGGCTACTTTGGAGTATATCGCCCCCAAAGGCACAGAGACCAATGGGGCGATGATGTTTGAGATCAAGGGGGCTGCAGTCATTCCCGACACCGTGGTGATACGTGCGGGGTACAGTGCCAACGCGGAAATCGTGTTGGAAAAGCGGACACAGGTGCTCTCCATTCCCGAATACGCTGTCTCGTTCGAGGGCGACAGTGCTTTCGTGCAGTTGCTTACCGACACCGCGGAGCATGCCTATACCAGGCATGCTGTTACCACAGGGTTGAGTGATGGTATTCATATCGAGGTCACGAGCGGACTGTCGGAAGGCGAGCAAATCAAAGGTAACCAACTCTAAATACGATGCACTATGCGTAGGCTACTATTCCTTCTTCTGTTTCTCTCCACCGCGCGCTTTGTCGCCGCAGACACATATACCTTGCAGCAATGCATCGACACGGCGTTGGTGAATAACCTCTCTGTGCGCAAGCAGGGCAACTCCTTGGCATCGCAACGCTTGGCGTACAAACAGTCGAAAGCCGATATATCCCCTTCGTTGAGCGGCAATATCGGACAAAACTGGGGTTTCGGGCGCTCCACGGGTGCGGACAATATCAGCCGCATACAGAACTCCTCGCAGACATCGTTTAATGTGTCGGCAAACTTGGTGCTGTTCGACGGCTTGGCAATGAAGTTCAATATCGATGAAGCAGCAGCTAACATGCAGGCTACCGAGGCGAACTTGGCTGCCACACAGTTGCAGATTAAGATGAACGTTAGCACGATGTACCTGCAAGTATTGCTCTGCAAGCAGTTGGTGGAGGTGGCTGCCAATCAGTTGGAGGACACACAGGTTAAGTTGCAGCGCGACTCGGCGCTTGTGGCGGCACACCGCTTGGCAGAAGGCGAACTATATACCTTGCAGGCACAAGAAGCCAAAGAGCAACTTGCGCTTATACAGCGGCAGAACGAGTTGCGCCTTGCCTTGCTCGACTTGGCGCAAGCCATCGACTTGCATAGCGTGGCAGATTTTGATGTGGTGGCGATGCAAGACGGGGACATGCCTGCCGAGTTGCTCTTGTCGGCAGATGATGTCTATGAGGCTGCATTGAACTATCGCCCTGAAATCAAGGCGCTTGAACACACCATCGCTGCCAACGAAGCCGCCCTCAAAGCCGTCAAGGCAGCCTATTCCCCTGTCATCACAGCGGGCGCGAGCGTTGGCACGGGCTACTATAATATGCAGGGTTCGGATAACCTGCCTTTTGCCGAGCAGATGTCTGAGAACTTCACTGCCTCCGTGGGACTGAATATGTCCGTTCCGCTCTACGACCGTTTGCAGACCACCACGCGTATGCGCCAGCAGCGCTTGGCTGTGGATAATGCCCGCCTTGATTTAGAGGTAAAGAAGCAAGACCTGCGTAAGGAGATTGACCAGGCGTATTATAATACGCTCAATGCGCAGCAGGAGGAACTCAGTGCGGCGCAGTCGGAGAAGTCCGCTCGTGAGGCGTTACGCTATGCCGAGCAGAAATACGAGGCAGGTCGCGCCTCGTCATACGAGTACCGCGAGGCAAAGAATACCTATCTGCAAGCGCAGTCTACCCGCCTCCAAGCCCATTACAACCTCCTCTTCCGCATCAAAATCCTCCACTACTATCAGGGAGACTTGTAGTGTAACAATGAGTCATTCTGCCCCCAAATAGGTATTGATATGGTATTTGTAGGGATTATCATCCTGCTTCTGCTGTCGCAACTTGCCGCTCTATTGGCTATCATCGCTGACCACAACTGCAAAAACCCTGATTATTATCGGACGCATACAGATTCTTCATCTGAATTGAAATTACCTTTATCTCCTCCTGCGCCTACTGAAATTACATGCGATATACATGTGAAACTCACGATTAACATCCAATAGTCTATCCACTAATCATTATCCATCAACAGCGTACCTTATGACCTATATTCCCGCTCCCAAAGACAAACGCCTCGTGTGGTATCTCTCTATGGAGGAATACCTCGCGCAGCACGTGCAGGAAGACCTGTTCTTCACGTGGGTCGTGCCACCCACCGTTATCTTTGGGCGACACCAGGTGATGGAAAACGAAGTGAATGTGCCTTTCTGTGAGGCGCACGGCGTGCAGATGTACCGCCGCAAGAGCGGTGGCGGCTGTGTCTATTCCGATGAGGGCAATCTGATGCTCTCGTATATCACTGCAGACACCCATTCCGAGCAGGTCTTCCAGCGCTATCTGGATACGATGACCGAGGCATTGCGGGCATTGGGCTTTGCAGCAGCGAAGTCCGAGCATAACGATATATTGATTGGCGATAGAAAAGTGTCGGGGAATGCCTGCTATGCCTTGCCTACGGGCACTATCGTTCACGGTACGTTGCTCTACGATGTGAACTTTGAGGCGTTGCAGCAAGCCATCACGCCTTCCGCAGCGAAGTTAGCCAAGCATGGTGTGCAGTCCGTTCGCCAGCGAGTTACCAACCTCAAATCAATCGCAACCACCACCGAACTTGGCGGCAAAGTCCTTGCCGATGGTATCGATGCCTTGGCAGCGTTCTTTGCCGAATACCTATGCACCTCCCGCCGCTTGCTGACTCCTGCGGATATAGCGGCTATCGATGCCATTGAGCAGACCTATCTTGCGCCAGCGTTTATCAGAGGCTGACGCGCAGTAGCAGGTGTACATCTGTTCGCGTGGGGGCGATGCGCCGTTGCGTATAGGTCTGTTTCGAGTAAATCGTCTCGCTCACCCGCAGATAGATGGTAAACGGCTTGACCATGCGACACCGTGCATTGAGATAAAATCGTACGCCCTGCCCATACACGTAAGGTATAGAGAAACCGTACAGCACATCGTGTTCGCTGCTGTATATGCGGTTGGTATATTCCCGTGCGTCGAAACACTGCACGCGTCCTTGCAGCGTGATAGGCACGCGCTGAAAGGCGTATTCTATGTCTTGCAGCAGGCTTACGCCCCAGCCGATATGCTGTGTACTGTCGTTGCTGAGGTTCGCCTCCGCTTGGGTGCGCAAGTACCATGCCCCACGTGCCCATTCGAAGCGGTAGCGCACGCTGTATAGTTCTTTCTTCCCTTTCTCACGAGCGCGCAACCGCCATGCCATCTGCCATTCTTTCTTTGGGTTGTAAGTTATCTCTCCCATCGTTTCGTAGCCCATCGAGGGGGCATATGGAATGCCGTATTTCACACCTGCGAAGCGGAATATATCTCCATAGAGTGCAAACCGCCAGTGCGGCAAGCGCGCAATATCCACACCCACGTATAAGCCGTTTTCATCGTTGATACGGCTGGTCTGCGCAAAACTGTATCCCAAGGTATTGTCAAACCAAGGCGAGTAGTAGCGATAGAGGGCTATTAGTCCCACGCCTTCTGTGGGTTGCATGCGGCATCCTACCTGTGTCGCGATGCCCCATTGTGTGTTCTGCGCGGTGGCTATCTCGCCGAAGATGTCCCACCAACCGTAGTTGTACCGTGCGTTCACCCCTATCACGGCTTGTCGGATGCCGCGGAAGTAATGGGCATTGTAAGCCGTGTTTCGGTATAGCCGTAATGTGTCCGAATAGAAGTTCTCCGCTACCGTGATACCCACTTTCAGGCGGCGGTAGCGCAGGCTTAGGTTGCCGCCGAGCACGTGCCGCCATACGCTGTCGTTGGCGGCTTGCATGCTGTATAATGCCGACAGGTCTATGCGCACGCCTTTCTTTTGTATCCGCGCTGTGCTACCTATGCCGTGCAGTCCTGCATCGTCAGTCCCGCTGTATTTCCGCAGTCCCTCGGCGGCATTTCCCGCTGTCAGCACATAGGCGGAACGCCCGTTGTGAAAGGCAGGCGCGAACACCAAGCCTTGCCCAAATCCTGCTTGAAACCTGCCTGCCACAAGCGTGCGCATCGCGCCTATATCGTTCAGTTGCAGGTACGCGCAGTGCCTGCGCTCTGGCAAACACACTCCCGGGATGTTCACGCCAAACTGTATGCGGTTCTGGGCGTTGAACTTGTATTTCGTTTGTAGAAAGAAAGATGCAGGCACCTCCTTTATGGGATGCAAGTCGGCAGTACTGTTTTCGATGTTGCGCGCGTCTGCACGTTGCAGTATTTCATGCCGTGCATGGCGAAACAGTCCTTTTATGTCGCTTCCGCCTTGCTCGGTGGGCGGACGCAGGGTGACGAAAGCGCGCAGGTTGCGGATGTCGTAATCGTTGAGGTAGGGAATGAGTTGCAGTTCGGTCAGTTCCTGCATAGGGTGGCGATATACATAGAGCAGGATGGCGTCTATCTGTTGCTCTGATAGAAAGCGGAGTTGCAGCAGTTCCTCTGCTGTGGTATTGTTGAGGTCTATGGGGTTATTGGCAATCTCTTGCAGGCTTTCCTGCACGTCCTCATAGTCCGTCTCGCCGCTCTCTGCCAATTGGCTGTATATGTCGTCAATGATGCGTTGCAGATACACCTCTTGTCCTGCTGCGGCTACCGAGAGCAGAAGCACCACTATCAACACCTTGCCACGCATAATCCCACCAAGCCAAATGCCGTTTAGTCGCAGAGTGAGAATAAGTCTCCGCGGGGATTGATGAACATCACGGGTACTAATGCGCGCTGTATGGCTTTGCGCTCGGGCGGTCCGAATAGCCAGTCGTCCAAGCCGTATTCGCGGCTGGCGGTCAGTACGAGCAGGTCGTGTTGAAAATCACGCTGCCTTTCGCTGGCTTCCCGCATCAGGTGAAAACTGTCCTTCTTTGCTTCGTGTACCTCGTAGGTAATCGCCGCCCCCGTGTGTGCGGCAATGGTCTCGATGTGGGTAACTATCTTGTGCAGGTTGGTCGTGGCGCGCGAGCCGTAGTCATGGGCTTTCAGGAGGAGAAGATGCGCTCCCGTCTTGCGTGCGAGGTAGGTGCATATCTCTGCTTTATAGACCTCTTCTTCCAGCATGGATACGGGTACTAATATCCGCCGTAGCGGCTTGTCGTTCATTGTGTTCGTATAGAACACATACGGCCGCCGCTCTTCGCGGCAGTCATTCAGGTGTTGTTGGATGATGCGTCCGCTGTTCGGGCATGCTATCCAATGTATGTCGGGATTGTCTTTGAAAAACTCGGTGCTTGTCATGGTGGTGGGGTGCTATCGAATGGCGCGTTCGTTGAGTTGGCGGTGATACTGATTTGCCGCGTTGGCGTGTGTGCCGTAGGTGGACGAGAAGATATGCGTACCCGAGAAATCGGGGTTGGCGCACATATAGAGGTAGTC
>X363_Desmarests_Spiny_Pocket_Mouse__coassemble_923_pt1 | contig 13331 bp, 5 predicted proteins | sample X363_Desmarests_Spiny_Pocket_Mouse__metabat2_low_PE_030 | metagenome-assembled genome bin X363_Desmarests_Spiny_Pocket_Mouse
CCTTTGAGAAGCCGTTCAAGAAAAGCCGCTACCAGCAACTTTCGAATATGGTGGCTGCATTGTTAAGAGCCCTTTTGCAGCAGGACGAGCCGCTCTGCCAGCAGGTTTTGCAGGCATATGCGGAGTATAAAGCCCTTGGCGACCTCGCTACTCCCGACCAGAAAGAGGCACTCAAAGCCATCCATCGCCCCCTTGCCGAGGCATTGTTCCTCCGCCTCCAAGCCGCACTGTAAGCCTCTGCTTTCTCCGTAGTACGTATCGAAATGCGTGTTTCTCGCTACATTTGCAAAGCACAGTCTTCGATAGAAAAAACAATCGAAAACCACACTATGCTTGCACAAATAAAAAAAAAGCAGTATCTTTGCACCGACTTTTGTATATTCTATTTTAGACCAATATGATGAAAGAAAAGATTGCGGACTTGCTGAGGCAGGTAGCGGATATGAAAGCAACCAATGCCGAGGAGGTAGAGGCATTGCGTATCAAGTTTTTGAGCAAGAAGGGGGCTATCACCGAGTTGTTCAACGAGTTCCGCGAAGTGCCGAAAGAGGAGAAGAAAGAGTTAGGGCAGGCGTTGAACCAATTGCGTCAAGCCGCCGAAGGGCGCATAGCAGAGATGCGCGAGAGTTTAGCATCTGTGGGTGCGCAAGGCGCAGAGAAACAGGATCTTACCCGTACACCCGATACTGTTGAGTTAGGTACGCGCCATCCGCTTTCTTTGGTGCGAGAGGAGATTATTGACATCTTTTCGCGTATTGGTTTCACGGTGGCAGAAGGCCCAGAGGTGGAGGACGATAGGCATGTATATGGCCTGCTGAATTTCGCCCCCGAGCATCCTGCGCGTGATATGCAGGATACGTTCTTTATCGAAAAAGAGGTTGGTGTGCAGAAACCGTCGGATGTGTTGCTCCGTTCGCATACATCGAGCGTGCAGACACGGGTGATGACCTCGCAGCAGCCGCCTATCCGCGTGTTGTGTCCTGGACGTGTGTATCGCAACGAGGCTATCTCTGCGCGTGCGCATTGCTTCTTCCATCAGGTAGAGGGTCTGTATGTGGACAAGAACGTGTCGTTTGCCGACCTGCGCGAGGTGTTGCTCTATTTTGCCAAGGAGATGTTCGGGGCGGAGACCAAGATACGTCTGCGTCCAAGTTATTTCCCGTTCACGGAACCATCTGCGGAGATGGACATCTCTTGCGACCTTTGCGGTGGCAAAGGATGCTCGTTCTGCAAAGGCACAGGCTGGGTGGAGATATTGGGTTGCGGTATGGTCGACCCGAATGTGTTGGAGGCTTGCGGCATTGATTCGAAGGTCTATACGGGCTATGCATTCGGCTTGGGCGTGGAGCGTATCACCAATTTGAAATACCGTGTGAAAGACCTGCGCTTGTTCTCGGAGAATGATGTGCGTTTCTTGCGCCAGTTCGAGAGTTGTTAAAGAAAAATGCAAAAATGCAGCCGAGGGCTTGCGTATTCCAAAAAAAAGCAGTAATTTTGCAGCCGATTTGCGCCATGAGTGTCGAGCAGCCACATATCGTTGAGTTATCTTCCCTTGAAGTAGGGCATTATTCGTTTGATTACGAGTTGGATAGTGGGTATTTCAAGGGTTTGGAGAAAACGGAGTTGTTAGGCGGTAAGGTGCACGCGCATGCCGAGTTGAACCTTCGCGAGCGGGATTTCGATTTGCGTATGCGGGTGGATGGAATGGTGCAAGTGATATGCGATCGCTGCTTGGATCCGATGGATGTCTTGGTGGATGCGGCAGACGATATGGATTTGGACGAGGGTACGCAGGTGCTTGATTTGGATTGGCTCGCGTATGAATTGATTATAGTGAATCTTCCGTTAGTGCATAGTCACCAGCCTGGTGGTTGCAATCCGCAAATGGATGCTCTTCTCCAAGACCACCTCTGCACGGAGGAAGATATAGATACGGACGACAACGGGGCGGAGTAGGGCTATTCTGCGTGGCAAAGAAACGCATTCGGAGGTCGTAAGAAACAATGATAAAACAGTAAAATTATAACACAACTATGGCACATCCTAAAAGAAGACAATCGCACACCAGACAAGCGAAACGTCGTACGCATGACAAACTGACTGTACCCGCATTGGCTATCTGCCCGAATTGTGGCGCACACTACATTTACCATACCGTTTGCCCGTCCTGTGGCTATTATCGCGGTAAACTGGCTATTGAGAAAGCAGCAGAGGCGTAAGGACGCACAGGTAAGATGGATAATCAATAATGAATAATGTGGTTATATCATGTTATTCATTATTTGTTATTCATTGAGTATCTTGTGAATAACAAATAATGAATAATGTTTTTTGTATTATTTGTTGTCCATACTAATTTTTTTTCCGTGCGCGTGAGCGTGCGTGTAACCCGTGAGGGCTACTTGTTATATCTGCCGAGGTATGCTGTGTGCAGGATACATTCGGTAAAAATAGAACCATTCAAGCAACAAAGAAAATGTATAACGACAATCGTAATTCCAATGGAGCGAACGGACGTCGTCCTCGTTTCAGTGTCAACAACCCGCAGCATGAGGGTGGATATGGTCCACGCCGTGAAGGTCGCCCCGCTCCGCGTTTCTCGCGCAATGGGGATGGGGAATACAACAATGCAGAGCGTTCGGCTGCACGTCCCCGTTTCAATGCATCAGAAGACTATCAGAGACGTCCCCGTTTCAATCAGGATGGTGACTATCAGTCTCGTCCGCGCTACAACCAGGGCGAGGGCTATTCGTCTCGTCCTCGTTTCAATAGATCCAATGACAATACCGATTACCGCCGCAATGAGGGGCAAGGGAACGGTGAGCAGGGGCAGCGTGCTTTTCGTCCGCGCCCGCAGCGTAATGCAGGCGTGTATAGCGAACGTAAGCGGCAGGTGTACCAGAAGCAGTACGAAGACCCGACAAAGCCTATCCGCTTGAATAAGTATCTGGCTAATGCAGGTATCTGCTCGCGTCGTGAGGCGGACGACTTTATATTGGCAGGTGTGATTAGCGTGAACGGCGAAGTGGTGGATTCGTTGGGCGCAAAGGTCTTGCCCACAGACAAAGTGCAGTTCCACAACCAGCCGGTACGTCGTGAGCGCAAGGTGTATATTCTGCTCAATAAGCCGAAGAATACCGTTACCACAACGGACGACCCTCAGGAGCGCAATACGGTGATTGACATCGTGCATAATGCTTGCTCGGAGCGGATATATCCTGTGGGACGTCTGGATCGTAATACGACAGGTGTGCTTCTGCTGACCAACGACGGCGACCTTGCTGCCAAACTGACCCATCCGAAGTTTGGCAAGAAGAAGATTTATGCCGTGACGCTTGATCGCGAATTGGAAGAGGCAGATGAAGAGGCATTGCGCGCGGGCGTTATGTTGGATGATGAGAAAATCGTTCCCGACGCCTTGGAGTTCCCCAAGGAGGATCGTCAGCATATAGGTTTGGAGATTCATTCGGGACAGAACCGTGTGGTGCGCCGCATTTTTGAGAAGGTGGGGTATAAGGTAATGCAGTTGGATCGTGTTTCGTTCGCGGGTTTGACCAAGAAGAATGTCCCCCGTGGCAAGTACCGTTTCCTTACGCCGAAGGAGGTTGCCATGCTTCAGATGGGTGCCTTTGAGTAACCCCACCGTGAGATAACCGCCCGCAGTCAGGTTGCGTTTTAGCAGTCCACAGTATAGCGGAATGCTTGCCTAATAGCGTGGTTTCCCTAAAAGCACTATGGAATAGTTCAGCAGACTATTCCATAGTGCTTTTTGATTGAAACACCGCAAAACTGAGTGAAAGATTTGAAATTAAGAATGTTGTACAACATAAAATGACGTGAATATGCGTTTTTTAGAACAATATTTTAATGAAAATTTGTGGATATGTAAAATATTTTGTATATTTGTGGCGCATTTGAACGCTTAACCTACCATCAAAATGTGTAAGAGAGTGCTATTATTGCTGTATATCTTGTCTTCTATTTGTGTTACTCTTGATGCAAAGCGAAGGCTTGTGCAGGAGCCTGCATTCCCAACGGTATGGCATCGTCCAGATAGAGCGCTTGCAAATCCAATGCTCAGTGATACGATCGCGCTCCCCGAAGCATACACGATGATGATGGTGTATAAGCCTTTGGAGGCGAGTGCTTCGCAGCAGTTATGGCGGTTAAGTCGTATGGACAAGCGGTATTATTCCGTTGGAACTTGTGCCATACGCACAGAGCAGTCAGTCATACCTTTTCGCACGGATAGCAACCTCCCCGTTCCTTGTATATACACCTTACAACATACGATACCGCCAGACACATCGTATCACGATATGGTGCAACTGTTTGTGGGGGCGGACAGTGAGCAAGATACCACCCATGTCGTGCTGTACGAAATGGCGTATTTTGATAGCCGTCTATCGGTGGCGCAATCTATCCCATTTCAAACATATCTCGCACTCAGATATGGCATTACGCTGGATGGCGTGTCGTATGTGTCCACCGCAGGAGATACGTTGTGGAATGCTAAGGAGTCGAAGGAATACTATCATCACATACAAGGTCTGGGTACGAGTGCGATGTACAGTTTTCGTACGACGCAGAGCGTATCTTTGGAAGATTCTACGGTATGTGTTTTGACAGAAGATACATTGCCCGACGACAGTTATATTCTCATTGGTGATAATGCAGCAGATATGTCATGGCGGTCGTATGAAAACAGTTGGGCTGTGCTTCAACGGATTTGGAAGATGGCGGCTATTGGTACGTATGCGCATGCTATCCACTTGAAAGTTGATGCAGGCCAATTGCCAATGGAAGGAGTAGATACTTTGTATGTAGTGCTTCTGAACCAAGAAGGAAAAGTGGTTCAATGGAACACACCCGATTCTGTGACACAGGATAGGTATCATTATTATACGCTATTTCCATATGATGGCACCTGCTTCACTATGGGAGCGAATTTCTCCTATCCGTCCTCTTCCGTTGGCACAAGACACCACAGACAGAAGCAGGAACAAAAGGAAGAAACGTACGACTATGTTACGATTACGCCCAATCCCACGGATGGAGATTTTATAGTATCTATTCAATTGGCGGAAGAAAAATCGGTAAGCATTCTGATTCAAGATATGTCGGGAAAAACTATCCACTACCAGCCCCTCAACGCCATACGGGATTTTCAGTACAAAGGCAGCATTTCCACATCGGGGGTGTATATGGTCAGCATCGTAGATACTAAACATAATAGGATAGCCACCAAAGAACTCATAGTGCTATGACGAAATAGAGTAGGTATGAAAACATACGCCGGACATATTGCGGTAGTCATTCTTTTGCTATATTGTGGCAACGGCAGTGTGTGTTCGGCTACTCATACAGAGGAAACTGTTCCCGTGATGGTACCTGCGATGCATTACACCACGAAAAGTCCTGTTTATGTCGGATACGATACCCATGAGTTTACGGCTTACTACGCTGCATTCTCGTCGGTGGATTTATCTTTCCTTGGATTACGTTTGACGGCGGATACGAATAGTCTATTGCACGACGTGGTGTTTCGTGTATCCACGCTCCGCAAAGAGGATACGAAGTTCTTGAATAACCAACTATGTAATGTTACGGCTGGTTGCTATGCATATCGGCTTTTGCCGCATGGAGAACATTTCTCACCACCTGCTACTCTAATGTTGGCTTACGAACCACTTTCTTTGCCCCAAGGATTTCGTCCGCAAGATATATACACCTATTATTATGACGATGATTTAGGCAGGTGGCAACGATTACCACGGGTAATGGTGGATACAATACATCATATTGTGGTTTCTGCTACCACCCATTTTACCGATTTTATCAATGCAGTAGTCCTCGCACCAGAAATGCCGGAGTTGGGTGCGTTTGTGCCTACCCAAATGATGGATATAGCAGAGCCACATCCGTTTGTAAATAGGGAGATGATAGCAGAGCCCATTGCTAACCCGTATGGCACAGCGGACCTTACATATCCTATCCCCCTCCCATCTGGACGCAACGGTCTGCAACCCAATGTCGATTTGACCTACAATAGCAATAGCGGAGAAAGTATATTGGGATATGGTTGGACTTTTCCGCAGTCTGCTATTACCATCGACACACGCTGGGGAGTTCCTCGCTACGACTCAAAATTAGAAACTGAGACCTACACATTGAACGGGACGCAGATAGTGCAAAAGGATGGAAACAAAGACTTGACATTGCAGTATCAGACCCATCATTTCAATAAAAGGCACACTGCAAACACCATTTTTGTTGCCCGCGACACACGAAACCACAACTTGATAGTACGCCATGGTACGACTCCACGCAATTACTGGTGGACGGTAGTGGATAGCCGAGGAACGACCTATTATTATGGCAAATATGCCAATGAAGATATAGCGAATAGTCGTTGTACCTTGGCAGACGGGAATGGCAATATCGGGTATTGGGCATTGGCGGAGGTGGTGGATATAAACGGCAACTACATTCGATACGAGTATGAAAAAAAGGACGGAAACAATCTATATCCAACGTATATATACTATACGGGACACCGCAACGCACAAGGGCAAATAGACATTATTCCTTCTTATAGAATACGATTGCGTTATAGTGATGATGAGTATGATGTGCAGAGCGATTGTCGATTGGGATTTGTCAGAAAAATAGACCGAAAGGTTTGTTTTATAGACATATCGTATCGTAAAGATATGGAAGAGGCGGCTTATGTACCATCGATCCGGTATTTTTTTAGTATTTACAGAGGTAGTAGTTCGGAAGATAATACACTACGTCTTCAGTCCATCAAAAAATATCGAATGCCTCTGCCAGGAGAAGGATGCGATGATTTGATTCAACGCTATGGTGAAGATTGGTGCTATATACCTATGGAGTGTGGCGATAATGAGTTTTTATTGAATTATAAGAACTTTACATATTATGTAACATCGAACATTTTCGATTCTAATGAAAGTGTGATTGCGGATAGCAGTACTGTATTCAACTACCTTTCGGCAACTCGGACAACGGATTGGAACTTGGGGGGAACGCTTACACTCGGACTTGGAGCCAATGTGTGGACCACGAATATCTCAGCGGGAGGCAATTATGATTTCTCTAAGTCCAAAGGCGAAGTGGATATGCTGCTGATGGATATTGATGGTGACGGATTAGCCGATAAAGTGTATATTAAAAACGATAGCATATATTATCGCAAGCAGGTAATAACGGGATCTATGTCCTTTTTCTCGCAGGAGAAGAATACGGGGATACCTGCAAAAAGTCTTCATCGTGAGGTAAGCAAGACCAATAGTTGGGGACTTCAGGCAGGAGCAGCCTTGCCCAAAGAAGTGGCGGGTGCAAACATCAGCGGCGGATGGTCTCTGACCAACACACAAATAACAGCCTTTTTTGCCGATATCAATGGAGACGGCTTGCCCGATTATATAGACAATGGCATGGTGTATTTCAATAGGCTGAAAACGTATTCCAATTTTGCAAAACATAACAATGAATATGCGGTAATTGTGGATTCAACGCAGTGCGCTCCATATTTTTATTATGACGGACATGTGGATGCGTCTGTCAATTGTCGCAAAGATTCAGTGCTGATCGGCACTTATACGGCAGACGGTATACGCGCTGGCAATGATTATCCATACAATCCGGATTGTGCCTTACTTTGTGATTTCTACCTCAACGACGGACAAAGTGAGTTTCAGGGTATCTGTGAAGAATGCCTGCAAACTACACCTGTTTATTTGGATGATGGACTGCACATAATCAGGGAAATTGATAATGACTTTTGCAATGGGTATTATTGTTATGAAAATATGGCAGAGTGTGGCATTACACGTCTGTGCCCAGAATGTATGATGTATCTAACGCAAGAATACGGCCCCGATATATACGCCTATATGGAATGTGCAGAAACCTGTTATGCTGCGGATACGGCATTGTATTGGTATTTGAAGGGATGCTGCTATACAGAAGATGAATGTCCCACAGAACATTGTATGGAGTATGCAATGGAAACCCGTTCTGATTGTGTTAATGAATGTGTGAATGGTTATGAGGTGTGTGAGGAATGTATAGAGCCATGCCAGGACAGTTATTTTGAATGTAATGAATGCAAACGACAGTATGGATGCAGGGGTGTGATAGAGGACTACAATGTCTTTGAAACATGCTATGGGGAAGGATACTCCATTTGCGATTGTGTCAATCAACTCTATGAAGCAGGTGAAATTTGCGAAGAATGTTTGCGGATATGTAAATTCTATCCGGAGTTGTGTCTGACTTGTGTGAATCAGAGATGCGATTATATATCGCCAGAAGAAATCGCATATCAGCAAATGATAGACTGGAAAGAGCAGTTCCGCTTATCTCATCCCGATGCCGTCTTTGTCCAACAGGATTGGACGGTAAAAGCCTACGATACAATGACGGTTTGTCCTGCACCCGATGAAGAAATCGCGCCTGATATGGAGGCTGTGCGTGTGTGGGTAGCACCCAAGGATGGAACTATCCGTATGACAAGTAGTGTTCGATTGATAGAAGACAGCACGGAGGAACGTTTACAATCGAGGAGTGCGGATGGAGTGCGGTGTATCATACAGCATGATAAGCAAGTAGTAGCGGGGACAAAATATGCCAATCGCTTGAGCGCAGCGACAACCACTTTGATAGACGATATAAATATCTATGCCACAGACTATGAAGTCCATTCCAAGGAATATACGAATATAGACGTTCAGAAAGGAGATGTGCTGTCGTTCCACCTGATGTCTAAAAGTTCTCATTCCTTTGATAATGTGGATTGGACGCAAACCATCCGCTATTATAAGCAGAACGATGTGTATCGTTCAGATGCAGAATACATATGTAGCAGCAAGGAGACATTCCAATATGATGCCACAGGGAAAGCCACCATAGAAGTCTGGGCAGATGTGCTGAGCGGAGGAAATGCCACAGTGAGTATTATGAGGGGCAATAGTGCTCTTGCACACTATACGGTTACTCCTTCGTCCAATACATATGTTACTCGAACCATTACTACTTTCATTCCTGATAAGGACAATGCTATTTATTTGAGGCTTTACTCTGCAAACCCCGCCAAGGTGCAAGTCCGTGCAAAGGTTACTTTCCAGCATGGAGAAATGGGTGAAAATACGATTACGAAGTGGCTCGTTCCAGAAGTCAGTTTCCCAGAGAACAGTGATGAAAGCCATCCCGCTGTTTACTATGACCTATTTGGCCCGTTATACCGAGGCTGGGGACAATATGCCTTTAACAATAAATATGCATCTGCCGTTATACCTTTGGATTCGTTGTACAATCCCTATCAGACTACTTATGACGAAGTGCATACGGATACAGCATCGTATCATGCAACTATCGAGTCTATGGCAGAGATGGATGCGCAACAGATTATGGCAAATCCTGATGCCATGGAGACGACATTTCAGCAGAGCGGCTTATTCAATCCCTTGGGACAAATGTGGATAGAGATGAGAGCCGATGCGGAAAACTACCAATGGGAAGCGTATGGCAAGGTGGCAAGAATAGGTAAGACATTGGTATCTAACACACGTGATGAGACGCAACAGTCTTTGGCATCGGGGACGGCAACCGAAGACAGTGATGATTTCGAATTCTACGACCACCCGGTGCCGAAACAAAATTCGGGTACACGCACTATGACCGTACGGAAAGAAAGCAAAACGAAACAATGGAATCTATCGTATGGGGCGAATTTAGGTGGAGTAGCAGGCGTAGGTAGATCATTGAGCCATGGAACATACAAATTCCAGACGGATTATATGGATATGAACGGAGACCGTTATCCAGACATTGTGTACGAATCAGCCATCCAGTACACCAATCCATGGGGAGGTTTGGGAGAGACTCGTAAGGTAGGTACGTATCTGCATGAAACCTGTATCACTACCGAGGGAAATTCGTTCTCGGGCAATTTCAGTAAAACAGAGAAACTGCCTGGTGGTGCGAAAAACGATTGTTTTCTGACTTCTGTTTCTGGCAGTTCAGGAGTGGGTACAGCGCATAGCAACAGCGAGGCATCTTTTATGCTGCAAGATGTGAATATGGATGGATTGCCAGACAAATTAGTCGTTGATGGCGACTCTACACATATCTATCTTAATACAGGATATGGCTTTGTGCCTTATCAAACCGTTCCCATTTATACTATCAGTCGTAGTTATAGCGAGTCCGTCAGTGGCAATGTTGGTTTCTCGTCTGCAAGCAAATGGGGAGAGGCTGTTAAGCAATTGTTAAATGCGGGGGGCGAAGCGAGCAACAATAAATCGAGCATGTACCAGGCAAGTATATCTGCGGGATGCAGTGCCTCTGCATCTACCAATACCACTTTAACGAAACTAATCGATATCAACGGTGATGGAAATTTGGACATGGTAGAAAAGAAACCAAGTGGATTGTGGGTAACTTATGGCGTTTTCGTTCAAGATGATCCTTCATACAAACTTGGCAATTACCCCGCGATACAGCAAAGTGTGTCAAGCAACGCGGGACTCAACCTTGGGATTACAGGAGGATATTCTTTCTTCGGTATATTGAAAGTGTGTGCGGGTGTGCAGGCTACTCCCATAAATATATCGGAAACATTAGGTACATTCGACTTGGTAGATATGAATGGGGATGGATTGCCCGATTTAGTCAGAGTAGAGAATGGACAGATATATGTTCGCTACAACCTATCGGGGAAACGAGGACTGTTGAAATCTGTAAAGCATATCACGGGTACTCGGATAGAGTTGGACTATACGCTTTCGCAACCTTCGGTGGAGCAGCCGTATCGACAGATGCTGCTTACGTCTGTGAAGAGTGTAGATGATAGCGCAACCATTAGGCGTGGTATACCGATTATGGAAAAACGTTTTGTTTACGCTGACCCGCATTACGACAGTTCGGAACGACTTTTTTACGGATATGGCAGTGTTTCTACATACGATATGTATCCTGCTTCTACGCGAGACACTGCACGTATTTACAGAAAACGTATCCAACGCTACCAGAACCAGGAATATGCCGAACACGGAAAACTTATCTATGATGCATTGTCGGATTCTTTGGATAATTTATATACGGAATATGAACTGGGTACTATCTTCTACGATGCGATGGGAAATGAGACGGATAACACCTGTCAGGATATCAAGATTCGCGTGGGAAAAGAAGCGCATTATACCAGATACTACGAGGGAACGTCAGACCCGATAACCACGGTCAAGACCTATGATTACGACCGGTATCATAATGTCGTGAAATATGAGAATCAGGGTGATATGGCACTTGATGAAGACAACCTATCGGCACAGATTGCCTATGAAAGTAGGGAACAGTATATCAAAAAAAATCTTATATCCCTTCCTACCAACATGCTCGTCAATGTAGCAGGGCAAGATATACGCAAGATAAGCGCAGAATACAATTCCAATGGCACTTTATCCAAGCAGGTGGTGTCCTCATTGGTGAATGGCAGCGATTCGAGCATTACGGAATATGCGTATAACGCGTGTGGATTGCTAACTCGTGTTGTCCAGCCTTCCAACCAGCGTGGACAGCGGTGCAGTATGGATATTACATACGATGCGCTTACACATAGTCTTCCCCTCACGCTGACGAACCATTTTGGGCAGACAACGCGATATACATACTCCACACAGTGGCAACAGCCCTTGTCTATGATAGATGCCTATGGAGACAGTATAACCTATCAGTATGATACCTTTGGCAGACTTGTTTCTATCACAGCGCCAAGAGAGAGGCAAGAGGGTAGGCAAACCATTTCCTATACGTATGGTGTGATGGATTACTATCAGAAACACCGCTATGTGGATGTCAAGACGTATTCCTGTGGCGACTCCACTTTGCATCGTTCTTTGTACGATTCGCGTGGTCTTTTGCACTTTGTGCAGAAATATAGGGATCACGGTTCAGTCCACACAGGACGAAAAGTCTATGATTGCTTTGGTCGTGTCATAAAAAACTATACCTCTATATTCATCGCCAAACGCCCGATTTTCCCTCAAATGATTAGTGTACCCATTGCGAGTTATTCGTATGATGTGCTTGATAGGCAGACCGCTATTGTCTGGAATGATGCCTCCCATAGTACTTCTACGATGCGCTATCAGTTAGGCAATGACAGTTGGAATGTGCGGAGGCTTCAAACAACGCGGACAGACGAGAATGGCTTTTCTTGGCAGTATTTCGCTGCTCCACAAGGTTGGCTCACCACGACTATCGCTCCCGATGGTGCTACTACGGGCTTTGCTTATGATGCGCTGGGGCAGTTAGTACGTTCGATAGATCCCGATGGGTTGAGCAGTATCCACACCTATGACGGCATAGGCAGACGGGTGCAACGTAGTCATCCAGACGCAGGTGTGACACGATGGCAATACGACTCCTTTGGCAATATGATTGCTTCCCAAACACAGAGTCAGTCAAACAGTGGAACGCAGACGGATTATCATTATTCATATGACAGATTAGACTCCATCTGCTACTCCAATCGTTCGGAGTTGAACGTGTTGTATGAGTATGATTCGGTAGGAGGCCGTTTGATAAAGCAGACGGATTTATCGGGTTACGAATCGTTTGCTTACGATGCGATGGGTAATATCGTGTTATCCGAACGGCTTATCGTACTCCCGTCCGAGAAGCAAGGCTATACGTTCACTACGGAATATTCGTACGATTCTTTCGGTAAGATGCTTGGTATTCTATACCCCGATAATGAAAGAGTTTGGTATAGTTATCGCAATGGTTTGCTCAATACGATATCCACTGATTTTTCCATACAGTGTTATATAGATTCCATTCATTATGATAGTTATGACCGTCCCGACTATATCAAGACAGGCAATGGGTATCATACGTATTATAGTTACGACAAGGTACGTCCTTGGCTGACGAACCAGATAGTATCCAACCGAGACTATACGCTGTCCGATATCGATTATTATTACGATAAGGTGGGCAATGTCATAGGTATAGACCAGACGGCAGCGCGAGCGACGTGGTTAGGTGGTCCCTATACAACATTGTACGATTATGACAAGCAAAATCGTCTGTTAAAATCGGATATGGTGAGCGACTATTTTGGTTTGTATAGCGACTATACGCTACATTATAGTCCGTCGGGCTTGGTGGGTCTGAAATCCTGCAACGATATGTTGTGGAACTATTGGTATGGCTATCAGTATGACTCACGCAACCGCCTTATGAGCCACCAAATCCGTAGTATTTACGATATGGAGAATGACGAGACCGCTTTCTTGACC